>Ga0256405_10005078_pt1 | contig 23435 bp, 12 predicted proteins | sample RumenRJG_02DNA_FD_189096 | JGI IMG/M metagenome (GOLD analysis project Ga0256405, IMG submission 189096) | Bovine rumen microbial communities from Lethbridge, Alberta, Canada - RJG_02 | ecosystem: Host-associated > Mammals > Digestive system > Stomach > Rumen | place: Canada: Alberta... | reverse complement strand
ACCGAAGCGGGCATCTATCGTGACACACTCCGTGCCGCTAACGGTTGTGACAGCATCGTTACCTTGATCCTCACGGTCAACAAACCGTACTACAACATCATCAAGGAGAACATCCTCGAAGGCAACTCGGTTGAGTTCTACGGTACAAGCTATAACACCTCCGGCACGTACACGCACTACGCTCGTACACCGGAAGGATGCGACAGCACGACCGTTCTCCAACTCACCGTTCATCCGCTGGTAGATACCGTCATCAACGTTTGCGACAATGACCTGCCGGTGATCTGGAACAACAGATGGAGCGGTAACCAAGAGAGCTACTACACCACTGGTCTCTATCGCAACGATACGACCATCAATGGTGAGAAGATGTTCTATGGTATACAGATCAATGTTTATAACCAAGTATTCGACACTATCCGTCACGCTATGTGCGAGGGTGCAAGCTATGAGTTCAAGGGTAACACCTATACTGAAGCGGGCATCTATCGTGACACATTACGTGCCGCTAATGGTTGCGATAGTATTGTGACATTGATCCTCACGGTTAACAAACCGTACTACAACATCATCAAGGAGAACATCCTCGAAGGTAACTCCGTTGAGTTCTACGGTACAAGCTATAACACCTCCGGCACGTACACACACTACGCTCGTACACCGGAAGGATGCGACAGCACGACTGTACTCCAACTCACCGTTCATCCGCTGGTAGATACCGTCATCAACGTCTGCGACAATGACCTGCCGGTGATCTGGAACAACAGATGGAGCGGTAAACAAGAGAGCTACTACACCACTGGTCTCTATCGCAACGATACGACTATCAACGGAGAGAAGATGTTCTACGGTATACAGATCAACGTTAGCCATCAGGTATTCGACACAATTCGTCACGCGATGTGCGAAGGTGCAAGCTACGAGTTCAAGGGTAACACCTATACCGAGGCAGGCATCTATCGTGACACATTACGTGCCGCTAATGGTTGCGACAGTATCGTTACATTGATCCTCACGGTTAACAAGCCGTACTACAACATCATCAAGGAGAACATCCTCGAAGGCAACTCCGTTGAGTTCTACGGTACAAGCTATAACACCTCCGGCACATACACGCACTACGCTCGTACACCGGAAGGATGCGACAGCACGACTGTACTCCAACTCACCGTTCATCCGCTGGTAGATACCGTCATCAACGTCTGCGACAATGACCTGCCTGTCATCTGGGACAACAGATGGAACGGTAAACAAGAGAGCTACTACACCTCCGGTCTCTATCGCAACGATACGACCATCAACGGAGAGAAGATGTTCTACGGTATACAAGTCAATGTCAACAAACAAGTCTTTGACACGACGAGAGCCGCTATCTGCGAGGGTTCGTTCTACCGCTTCAAAGAGATCAATCTCTATGAGCAGGGAATATACCGCGACACGTTGGTAGCAGCTAACGGTTGTGATAGTATCCATACGCTAGTATTGACAGTTAACAAGCCGTACTACAACACGATCCAAGAGGACATCCTCGAAGGCAGCTACTTCGTCTTCTACGGCGACACGCTCCGCGAGAGTACGACTCTCCACCACAGTGGACGTACACCGGAGGGTTGTGACAGTACGACTATTCTCCGATTGACTGTTCATCCGATGGTGGATACAGTGGTAACTATCTGCTCTAACGAACTGCCGTACGTATGGCATAACCGTTGGAGCGGTGAGGAAGAGAAGTACTACCGCACAGGTCTGGTTCGCAACGATACCACCATTAATGGCAAGAAGTTGTTCTACGGTCTCGACCTGCGCGTAAGCGAGCAAGTCTTCGACACTATCCGTCACGCTATGTGCGAGGGATCGAGCTACGAGTTTGCTAACCAAGTACTCTACGATGAGGGCATTTACCGCGATACCTTGGTAAGCAAAACTACCGGTTGTGACAGCATTGTGACCTTGATTCTGACGGTCAACAAGCCGTACTACAACATCATCCGCGAGACCATCTTGGAAGGTCAGTACTACGTCTTCTTCGGCGATACGATCCGCGAGACCAAAGCCGTAACGCATAGTGCTCGTACACCGCAAGGTTGCGACAGCACAACGATCCTTGAGCTGACCGTACACCAACTCGTTGATACCGTGATCACTATCTGTTCGAACGACCTGCCGTACGTATGGACGAATAAGTGGAACGGCTTGACGGAGACCTTCTACAAAGAGGGTACGTACCGCAACGACACCTCTATGAACGGCGAACGCTACTTCTACGGAGTGAAACTGGTGGTACGTCAGCCGAGCGATACCACTATCTATCGTGAGATTTGCGAAGGTAGCAGTTATAAGTTCAACGGACGTGACCTGACTGTTGGCGGCGAGTACCGCGACACACTCATCAACACGATCGGTTGCGACAGTGTGATCATCCTCAACCTCAATGTACTCAAGACCTACCACAATGTGGTTTATCATTCGATCTTTGAAGGCGATTCGGTTGAATTCCAAGGCAAGTACTACAAGACCGCCGGCAATTATCCGTTCTACTTCACGAGCTCGTATGGTTGCGATAGTATCATTGAGTTGCAGTTGACGGTTAAACGCCTCTACGACGACTCCATCTCCATCTGTGCCAACGATCTGCCGTACGTATGGAACGGCAAGACCATCTACGAGTCCGGTATCTACCGCGACACCGTAGTCAATACACAAGGCAAGGAGACGGCTATCGGTCTGAAGGTAACTGTACTGCCGATTGCTCATGCACCGGAAGCGATTGTAGCGACCATCTGCGAAGGTGACTACTACAAGTTCGGTGATTCACTGTTGACCGTACAAGGTACGTATTACGACACGCTCGTTGCTGTAAACGGTTGCGACAGTATCGTCATGCTCGCACTACAGGTAATGCCGACTAAGCATCAGTTAGATACCAAGACGATTTTCGAGGGCGACACCGTCATGTTCTACGGTGATACCTTGACTATATCGGGTATCTATACGCATAGCGATACGACCGAGAACGGTTGTGCTAACACGCACCAACTCGTACTCACCGTACTGAAAGAGGCAAGAAGGGATACGACAGCATACGTCTGCGAGAATAAGTTGCCGTTCATCTGGCAGGGATACGAGTTCAATCAGTCGGGTGACTATGAAGTACCGACCGCTTGGACCGATTCCTCACGCGTCGTTACTACCCTCCACCTGATCGTACGCGAAGCTCCGTACAAAGAGTTGAATATCTCCTTGTGTTACGGTAATATGCTTATTGTGAACAGAGATACGATCAAAGAGAGCGGTACGTACGACTATACCGTTCCGACGCCTCTGGGTTGCGACTCCTTGATACGTTATATCGTCAGCGTTCATAACCGATTCGAGCGTTGGGATACGGCACATATTTCTGATCAGCAATATTATGAATTCCCTGCTGATGATGGATCTTTGCGTAAACTGACTATACCGGGAGACTACGAGTACACCGGTAAGACTGAGGATACAGGATGCGACAGTATTATCCACCTCCACTTGGTAGTTCATCCGTCGTATTACTTCAAAGATTCGATAGATATCTGTAAGTCTGATGCGAACTATCCGTACGTATGGAAAGATGGTCATGATTCAGTTATTACAACGATCTATGAGTCCGGTACATACTTCAACAAGCACTTGACAGCACGTTACGGATTCGATAGTATCTATGAGCTGAAAGTCGCTGTTTACGATTCGTACCTGATTGAAGAGAAATACGAAATCGGAGTAGACGAACATCTGGATATTCATGGTCAGGATATCTCCAAGGCGGGTATCTACTATGACAGTCTGCTCTCGTCTCACGGATGTGACTCTATCTATAAGATTGTGGTGAACCCCAAACGCGTGAAAGAGTTCACATGGACCAAAGAGATCTGTCAGGGTGAATACTTCGAGTTCCCGGACGGTACCAAGTTCACGCAAACAGGTAACTACAAGTACATTTCTCCAACAAAGGATAGTGTGATCTATCTGAGTCTGAACGTCATCTCGGTATCGTACACCGAGGAGAGAATCGTCATTGCGAAAGCGTCCTTGCAGCCTTGCGGCGGAACCGACCCGAACTGTTATTCTTACCTCAACCCGACGAACGGCAAACTGTACACCGATCTGCATGTAGGTTATAACATCTTCGATGAGCGTTCTGCAAGCGGTACGAAGTGCGATAACATCCATCGAATCATCATTATCGTTACGGAGCACTATAACAAGACTTGGGATCAAGTTCCATTGTGTCCGGGCGGACAGATCGAGATCAACGGTACAGTGATCACTCAACCGGGTTCGTACCAGATCGAGTGTCTGAGTGACTTGACCGGTGAGATGGATTCGCTATACCGCGTGAAGGTTTATCAGGCTAAGTCCTACGATATGCCGGCAGTCAATGTGACGATTTGTCAAAACGAACTCCCGTATAACTTTGGAGGTCACCTGCTCAACCGTGCGGGTAGTTACGAATTCACAGATGTAACGAAAGAAGGCTGCGATAGTATCATTCGTATCAACCTTACTGTCAATCCGACATATCAGTACTTCGAAGAAGCTACCATACCTGATTACGGATCATACACATGGGTTAGAGATGGTAATGTATATGATTCAACTTACACTTCGGGTAACTATTATTACTATGAGTCAACACCCGAAAACTGTGAGATTAAGTATACCTTGCGTCTCAATATAATTCCGACACAACGATATGCTTCGGACGCAACCATATGTTCTGGTGATAAGTTCCCATGGCGTGATACATTACTCAATATACCTGGTACATATACTGATACGATTTATCATCCGGAAACATTTATCTCGGCTATCTACTCGCTTGACTTGAAGGTTCTCGAACCTACATTTGTAGATAATCAAAATACATTTATAAAAGATGCATGTGCAGATGATAAAGAGATGACTCTCACCTTCTCGTACACAGGTGCAAGACCGTCGGCATACAACATCTACTTTGATGCACAAGCGAAGAGCGTAGGATTCCAAGATATCATCAACAAACAGTTGCTTAATGATGAAAGAACTATTTATATCCCAATTCCGCAGAGAAGCGATACTCTGCCGATGGGTCAGAATAACTACATCAAGCCGAACTGGTACACGATGCATCTTGTATTCGACAACGGAGCTTGCAGACCGAGCACTTCGAACGATATCAAGTTCCTCATCAAGTATCCAAGCTGGGTAATCGAGCAGAACTGGGATGATGTAGTAGCTCCGCTGAACAAGACGAACAACGGTAGATACGAGTTCTCGCAGGTAGAATGGCAAATCATACGTACCATTGGTACCTACACGGATGTGATCAGTATTCCGAACAACGGTCAAGGTTACCTGCACTACGACGACCTGCGTGTGGGCGATGAAGTATTCATGATCGCTACCCGTAAGGGTGAGAACTACTCTATCCCGAGTTGTCCGATTGTTATTCAGCCGTACGCTTCGAGCACTGGTAACGAACCGACCCTCGTAGATCCGATCTACGTATATCCGAAGATGGCTCCGCGTCATGCGCCGAAGATCACCATCGAGGCTCCGCAAGGCTGCGAGTACACCATCTACTCGTCTATGGGTTCGTTCATCTCCAGCGGCTCTATGGAAGCTGGTAAGCAAGAAGTAACCCTGCCCAATACCAACGGTATCTACTTCATCCGTACTGTACAAGGCAAAGAAGACACGACGCATAAGGTAGTCCTCTACTAAGAGGGCTGCCTAAATACCATAAAACCCCGCGAAATAGATCGCGGGGTTTTATGGTTTTAGAAATTAAAAATTAAAAATTAAGAATTAAAAGTCGTTGGTCGAAGGTCGATAGTCGTTAGTCCGAAGACTAATTCCTAATTCAAAATTTTGAATTACAAGCTTTTCTTCCAGAAAGTGGAAGTAATATCTTCCCATTGGTTCCCTACCCGTTTATAGAGACGCTGGTTCGTCTTCTCACTCTTGAGACCTCCCAAGTCCTCTATATATGGTCCGAACTTTATGAAGTTGAAAGTTGATAGTTGAAAGTTGAAAGAAGTTTCAGGAGTAGCCGGACGACCGGAATACCAAGCCGTTTTTAATCCCTGCACGTGAGTTGCCAAACGAACCACCTCCTCCGGATCGGCGTCTCCGCCCATAAACGCCACACAAGTAATAAGTCCCTTATAGCGTCCCGTCAGATCGTCTAAGAGTGCCTCGTTGAGTTCCTCTCCTATGTCTTCCCACAGATGCTGACTATGACATCCCGGGCAATGACAAGGACAGTTAGAGAGATTAAGGGCGAGGGTTACCTCGCCCGGAATCTCTTGAAAGACTATGTCGAATGATGCTACTTTCAGCATTGCGGTGCTTTCTGCTTTTCTGCGTAGTAACGCTGAGCCGCCTCTTTCTGACGTGCCTCTGAGAAGTTCGATACACGCTTCATATAACCGATGACGCGGGTCAGATAGTCCACGTTCTTCGAGTGACAGCAAGGACACTCTTTGAGGTAACGTTTGTCGATATGACCACAGTCGTTGCAGACCGTATTCGGGATATTGAAGGTGAAGTAGTTACAGCCCTCTACAGCCGCTACGCGCAGCAGTTGACGGTATTGCTCTTTGCTGAGGTGCTCCTCTAAGTTGCAGTGCAGCGCACTACCACCGGTGAGGTGCTCGATGTATTTACGTCCGTGCAGACGGAAACGATCCAAGACGTTCAGACTCTTGTCCTCTACTACGTAGAAATAGCTGTTGTAGCAATCACGCGGTACTACGTATCCGTCTTCTTTATCCCATTTAGCGTGCTTAACACCCACGTTCTCAGCAGGGATCATCTCGCAATTGAACATAACGTCCTTCGTGCGGTACTCTTTGTTCTTCTTCTCGATGATACCGAGCAGCTCCTGAACGAAGTGTGCGTATTCGGGTGTATCTTTGATCTCCAAGCCGAGGAACTCAGCAGCCTCCACCAAACCGTTCACACCAATGGTGAGGTATTGACGACCGATGTTGATATAACCGGCGTCGAACAGCGGAAGCATGCCTTTCGCCTGCAGGTTCTTCAGGTTCTCGTTGTAAGCCAACTGCACCTTGTGCATGAGATCTACTACATCCTCAATGTATGCTTGGTAAGGGATGTTATTACGAACGGCGTACTGGATAGAACGGTTGAGGTTGATGGTGAGCACCGATTTCGAGCCCGTAGAGATACCACCGGCACCGAGGGTATAGCTGAAGCTATTATCGGTGATCGCGTTACGCAAACGGCAGCACGAAGAGAGGCTGTCAGCATTATCCGATACATAGGTGAAGAAAGAGTGACCTTTCGAATACATCTCTGCGGTGAAATCGCCGTACTCTTTGTCCTTGATGTCTCCGTTCTCAGCTAAGAGCGCCATCGTCTCAACCGGGAAGGTGAGGACGCAACGGGTACGCTCTTCGTTGAACCAGTTCATGAAACGACGCTGCAACCAATCCAAGCTCTCCCAATGAGGTGCCTCGCCGTTCGGGAAACGGAAGTTATCAAACAAACTCTTGAAATAGTAGCGGTCATAGTAGCTGATATTCCAGAAGACCGATTGGAAGTTACGCGCTCCCGAAGGCTGATTCAGGCTATACACCACCTGCTGGAAGTAGTCGGTAATGACCTTATCGATCGTACGACGCTTGAGGCTGAGATCGACTACTTCGTCCGCACGTTTGTAGTAATCCTCACCGAACTCCTGCTCTATGAAATAGTTCATATACATCAGGAACTCAGGCGTAGCGCAGGCACCGGAGAGCATGGAGGATACCATGAAGACCATGTTGATGAATCCGCCGCAGAACGACTTGAGGTTGTGAGGAGGCGTAGCGTTACCGCCAATGGATTTGGTACCACCGATGAGCCAAGGATACATGGTGATAGAAGCGCAGTAGTTCGCCAAGTTGGTCTCGTCATTCTTGTAGATAAAATGCTGGTTGAGGAGCTGCATATAACGGTCGCTCAACTCCTTGCCGAACATCTCTTTGATGCGCTCGGTGAGCAAACGACGGTTCAGACGGATGAAGCCCTGCTTCGGCAGCTCGCCGATGAGCGTAGCGATGTTCTTGTGCTCCACGTTCGCATTCGCATCGAACTTACTACCCTCTGCCGCATTGGAAGCCTGTACGTAGTTCATCATGAAATCCAGACGCTGCTGGGTCTCACGATCCTCTGTGTGTCCCTGACGATAGAGGATGAACGCCTTAGCAACCTGATAGTATCCTTCGCTCATCAAAGCGACCTCCACTTGGTTTTGGATCTCCTCGACCGTTATGCCGTTATGTACCCGCAGATGCGAAAGGATAGCACCGAGTGTCTCCTCTGTCGCAAAAGCACCTACTGCCAAGAATGCCTTAGAAATTGCATTTTTGATTTTGTCAATGGTAAAAAGTTCTTTTTTACCGTCACGTTTAATAATGTATGTTTCCATAGATATAATGTTATAAAATCACTTATCTCTCGAAGATGGACCGACATTGGACCGATATTGGACCGATATTGGACCGACATTGGACCGACATTGACCCGTTCTAGTCGAGGAATTTTCTTCTATCTAATAATATCGGCGAAAATGCGGTGCAAAGATACAACAAATTTTTGAATTGTGCAAATTTTTTGACAAATATTTTTCAACAAAATTTCACAAAGTTATCCAAAACTTTCAGTCTCTTTACTCATTATCAGCGGATTACATTTTTTATCTACACAAAAAGTTTTCCAAAACATAAATTTGTTAATAAATCATGGTCACATAAAACAAAAAAGAAGGCTGCGCCCAGCGCAGCCCTCATTTTTCCTATGTTTGACCTATAAAAAGGTCGTTTTCTTACTTCACGATAGTACCCTGAGCGTTGAACTCTACACCATTCTTGATGATGATGAGTTTACCATCACGAACCACCTTCTGAGCAGCAGCTTTTGCGTCGGTGTTCTCGATACCCTCCGGATATTCGCCCAGACGGCAGTTGATTTCACGACCCCAAGTATTGGTAGCCTCTACCTCAATTACACCGCTTTCGGTAACGGTAACGGTTCCGGCATTGAGCAACCACAGCGGTATGTTGACATAGCCTTCTGCATCCAGGCTACCTGCGAACGAACCGTAAATTTTCTGATTGATCGAACCTGCAGCAACAGTTCCCTCTGCATAGGTCTCGTCGATAGCATATACGCCTGCAGCAATCTCCGTTGCACCTTCTGCTACGTGGAACTCAAGCGAGATATAGTTGCTATCTGCGTCCTGAGCCTCAACGATCAGCACCTTGTACTCTGCCAGATACTGGTCGTCTACGGTGTATTCAGCGAAATTGATGTTGAAGTCTTCGTCCTGTGCATCATACTCGTCACCACCCTGCTCGTAGTCCTCAATAGTAGCGGTGAGGTTCAACGTGAACTCAATTACATCTGCGCTATTCTCGTAGTTCTGGCCCTTGAGCGTACCGGTGATGGTAGCGTTGGTGCCGCTAACAGCTACAACGACATTTGCGTCAACCATGTCGTAGTACAGCGTGTCCGAACCAACCACTTTCACTACATAGGTGTAGTCAGCCATCAGGTCAGAACGTCCGTACGTACCCGGGATAGAAGTAGCATAAGCAGCGATGGTTACCATCTGGCTAGCCGTAGAACCGATGAACTGCCATGCCTTGCCCTCATAGTTGGTGAGCTTACCGCTCATGGTGATGGTCTCTTGGCTGGTAGCGTCCGGAATAACATATTGCAGGTTGAGCGTATATTGTACGCCGTCCATGCTCAGTACAGTACCGGTGATAGCTACGCCGGTAGCGGTGTTAGCTACGGTGATCGTACCCTCGTAGATCTCTACTTTACCGTCTGCATCCTTGATGCTCAGGCTAACCTCCTCAGCATCAAACGTGCCCAGGTAGTCATCCGACGGCAGGTACATGCTTACGGTGTAGTCCTCGTTGCTTGCCTCTACGATGAGGATACTGTAGTAGCTTGCATAGGTATCATCCAATACGAGGTTGGTAGCGGTGATGGTCTCCTGGCTTTGCGGAGTCGGGATAACAAAGAACATCGTAACATGATATACATTACCGTCTCCTGCAAGGATCCATCCCTCAAGAGAAATCGTACCGTTGTTCTCCGCTACTACACAATGTGCCGATTTAGACTCCAATTTGTTCACAAACGTGTATTGCAGGTTCATATCAGCCTCAGAATAAGTACCTGCTGCAGAACCCTCAGTAGCTACGTTGAACGTGAAAGCGATATCCATGGTGTCGTTTTTCGTACGCAACTGACACATATTCTGCGCAAAAATAGGCTTGCTCATCATCTCCTGGAAGTTCACCTCAATCGTATCGCCGGTGATGATGAACGGAGCCTGATCATAAGCCAGGGTGTAGTTGTTACCCAGCGTGTCGGTGAAAGCAGCAGCAAAATGAACCAACTCCTGCTCCTCGTACATCGAAACCGTCTTGGTCAGCGAAGCCGAAGCATAAACAATCTTGTTGGACTCAGCATCCTTCATGTACGAATAGTTAGGCAGCATGTCAGCCAGCGTATACGCATGATTCAATTCCAACTCCTGCGAACCCTCTGCTACGACAATGTCGAAGTAGTAGATGTTTCCGTCCGCGTCAGAGAAACGAACATACACATCGTTATCAGCAGAATAGTACTTCTCTGCATAATCAATGGCCTCGATGGTGTAGTCCTGTTGCTTTGCCTTCGGCGCACGCTTCAAAGAGGTAGCCAAACGATCTGCTTTCTTTAAACTTTTAGCAGGAAAAGCCTTAAATGGGCTGTCTGCCTTCACTGCCTTCGTCTCCAAGGCCTCGGCATGTTTGGATTTACCCAACACCTTAGCAGGAGCTGCACTTACGCTCAATACCATAGCCAGAGCGCAAAGAATAGAGAAAAATTTCTTCATAATTCCTTTTGTTTTTGGTTAATAATGTTTCTTTTTGCTTTGAATTTTAGTCGAAATGTTTCTTTTTGATAAGTACACACAACAAAATCGGCACAAAATTACTATTTTTATGGCAAATATGCAAACTTTTGCTACATAAAAGTCGCCAAAAGTTTATTTTGTAAAGTCCACTTTGCAAAAAAGAGACATTTTTATTTGCATATATCAAAAAAAAGGAGTACCTTTGCAGCGCGAAATGAAAAATAACAGTACCAATGAAAAAAATCATCTCCTTATTTATTATTGCGCTCGTGTGCGTACACGCGCAAGCAGAAACCCGTTATGTCGGCGGTGACATCTCCGCACTGCCTTTGTATGAGAAATACAACTCTCGTTACAAGGACGTCAAGGGAAGTAACATCAGCGACCTGCTCACATGGTTTGTGCAGGATTGCGGATGGAATACCTTCCGCGTTCGTATATTTGTCAACCCGACGAAGAAAGATCATGGCGGCACCTCTAATCCGACGGTATGTCAGGATCTGGCTTTCGTTACCACTTTAGGTAAACGCATCAAAGATGCCGGAGCTTATTTCATGCTGGATTTTCATTATTCTGACACATGGGTAGATGCTACCCATATACAGGCTCCATCGGCTTGGCAGGGCGCTTCGGATGCCGCGATGGCGGATAGCATCAGCGTCTATACGCATCGCGTGCTGCAAACACTCAAAGCATCGGGAGCTACGCCGGATCTCGTACAAGTAGGAAACGAGATCATGTACGGTTTATGCGGTATTCAGGTGCATCCGTACGACAAATCCGGAGATAACTGGGACGGCTATTTAGGTCTGCTCCATGCAGGCTGTAACGCCGTGCGGGAAGAGTGCCCCAATGCGCAGATCATCATCCACACCGACCGTCCTACCAACACCGGATATAACTCCTATTACTATAACAAGCTCAAGAACGCCAACGTGGACTTCGACATCATCGGTTTGAGTTACTATCCTTTCTGGCACGGATACATCAACGCTGCGCAGGTAGCCGATAAGTCGGATAAGAACAACCTCGTCAATGCCATCAAGAACCTGAAAACGCTTTTCCCGACCAAGCGCGTACACATCGTTGAGTGCGCCTATAATTTCCAATGGTGGCCTTCAAGCGGTGTCAACTACGACACACAGGATGTTTGGCCTTGCTCTGTAGCGGGACAATACCAGTTCGTAAAGGATTTGGTAGATAATCTCAAGCCGCTTGAGAACGTAGATGGTATCTCGTATTGGTTCCCGGAGGAAGCAGGAAACGGCGATAAAGGAACGGTTATTCCGTCTTGGCAGAACCGCGGTTTCTGGAACGAGAACAAATCCACAAGCGGACACGCTATCAATAAAACCGGAAACGTCTCCGGCTCAAAAACAGCCGAAGACGTCTGTGCGCCGTATTACATGCGCAATTTCTATAATGATCCTTCAGAAGGACTCTCTACGGAACGTTCGTCGGAGGAAGCTCCGTGTCGGAAGATTCTGAAAGAAGGGCGGGTTCTGATTCAGCGGCCTGACGGCTCTCAAGTTGCTCTTGACGGTAGCCTACAATAAAGAGCATCGTTACTGCAAGCAGGAAATAGCCTCCTGTCAAAATCCATAAAGCGATATACTCGGTGCGCGTCGCCCAAAGCGATGCGCCCATTGAGTTGATATGTATGAACCCATGGGCAGCCCATGTATAAGGAACGAGGTACGACAACCATTTCCAACCCAGCGGTACCATCTCTTTCGGCCACGAGATACCGGCACCGAAGAGGAAGATAAGCGAGGACGAAATGAGCAGAACCATACCTGCCTCACGGTTGCGAACAAAGAAGCCCACACACATGGACATGAAGATGACCGAGAGGATGAAGGGCACGTTAAAACGCAGGATGTCTCCTATCTCGCCAATATGCGGTATTTCGAACAAGCGAGGCAGCAGACCTAACAAGATAGCCGCCAAAGCGTAGTATATCATGAAATAAGCTGCCGCACGCGCCAAGGTGATACGGATAGCCGAATAACCCCTCTTACGTCCCGGAATACGGAATAACTCTCTTTTCTCCTCACGAATGGTACCTGCCATCATGCACATACCGAAGAAGAGCGTCTGATGGAGGATCATGACAAGGACTGCCGGAATGAGGAACGAACCGTAACCACCGTTGGAAGTGTACAGCGCTGTTTCGGTATAAGGAGCCTGCTGTACCAAAGCCCATGACATCTCCGGTCCAACGCCCATATTCTCATAGCGCTCGATCTGCACATTCCGCATAGATTCCAACATGACTTGGTTACAACTCAGGTAGATTCCTTTCATATAGAGGAAGGACGACATATCGCAATAGAGCGAGATCGTTGCCTTACCCAGCGGATCAGCCAATTGGGATGCGTAGTCACGCGGAAAATAGATAATACCATGAATCTTCTGATCCCGCAGCAACTCCTCTGCTTCCGCCATGGACGCACAGGTATAAGCCAGTTTGATATCGGGAGCAGCACTCCAACGATGCAGGAAATTACGGCTTTCGGGCGAATTGCTCATATCGACTACCGCAACAGGGATATTCTGAACCTGCTCATTCCAGTACATCGCTTTGTACAGGACCGGATATGCCAGCGAGCCGAGGAAGAAGATGACCATCACACCCGGGTCGGTGAAGATGTGACGCAACTCATCGACCGTTATCCAGCAGGCTTCCTTCAGCTGCAACCACCATTGATATAATAAACGATACATACTATCTATTTAAGCGGATTATTCTGATAAATAAGCGCACGGTGCAGACGGGGTGCTACACAGAGCGCAGGGATAATAAAGGCAACCAACATCAGTGCTGCAGGGGTACTGTTGATCGCCGGAGCACCCATCAGTGCTTCGTTCACATAGATGACGTAGTAATGGCGCAGCGGTTCGAGCCAACTCAATGCCTGTACAGGAGGCAACATTCCCATTACCGGATACGTAAATCCGGAGAGCGAGAAGCCCAACATCGAGTACAAGGCACCGACGGAAATAGCATCACGCAGCGTCGGCAGCAAGCCGATGAGCACGATACCCATCACCTCCATTGCCATGATGAACAACAGCAGACCGAAGAGTAAACGCCAGTGACTACCCAAAACCGGAAAGCCGAACATGCTAAACATCACCGCGTAGCAAACAACTCCCAAGGACAAATAAATGACCGTAAAGGGCAGCAACTTACCGATCATAGCAATCGTGTAGTTACCTCCGGCGGTACGAAGCCACTCCCGTGAAGTCTTGCTCTTGAGTTCAAAACCTACCGCAAAGACCGTCAGCATCAACGCAATCACGCCCAATATACCCGGCAGCACAGTGCTCACCAGATAGATGGTGTAGTTACCCCACGGGTTCGCTACCATATGCGCATCGATGCTCACGGGCTGAATACGATGCATGATGATATCATCGGTCATACCTTTCTTACGCAATACCTCGCGCTGGAAAGCACCGGAGATAAGGTTCACGATCGTCAACATCTGCTTGTACGCCGTGTTTCCGCCCACCGTATAGGCATTCGTCACGTAGAAATCCACACGCGGACGTTTGAGGGAAGCTAAATTGCTATAGAAACCTTGCGGAACAACAAGGATACCATAGATCTTACCCTGCTGCATCGCATTGCGTGCCTCTGCGTAGTTATTGGTAACGAGCTGGATATTCACCGAGGGCGTAGCCTGCATCTCATGCGCAAGGCGACGGGAGATAGAGGACTGATCCATATCCACCAACGCCACAGGCATCTCCTCCGCAGCACCGGCTTTCATCAGCGTCATAAAGAAGAACAGGGAGAACAGGAATGCTCCCACTGACGCCGTGAGGTACAAAGGACGAGAGACGATGCGCTGTAACTCACGCAGCGTGACCTGCCAAATATAATGGAAAATCTCTTTCAACTTACAAATTCAACTTTCAACTATCAACTTTCAACTCTCAACTATCAACTATTACTTTTTCTCCATCACCAGAGCTGTCATACCCGGACGCAATCCGTCGATGGGGGTAACAGGTCGGCATTTGACATCGAAGGTACGTACATCATAGCCACCGTTCTGTTTGGTGGTACGCCATGTAGCATAGGTACCCATCGCTTTGATATAGGTAACCACTACCGGGTAGGTCTTGTCCTCGCCCAGAGCCGGAATACGGACATCTATCTGGCTACCCTTACGGAAGCCTTCCAACATGTCTTCGCGCACGGAGAAGGTGAACCATACATCTGTCAGATCCAAGATCGCCATGACAGGACTACCCTGTCCTACCAACTCACCTACTTTTGGGAAACACTCACTCACCTCACCGTCGCAAGGCGACAGGAGATAGCGCTCTGCCTCTGCCGCAGCCAATTCCTTGAGCATTCCATCTACTCGCGCTACCTGAGCTCGTGCAGCCTCTTTGTCCTCAGCGCGGGCACCGGAAAGCGCCATGTCGTACTGACTCTTAGCAGCTTTGACGGTAGCCGAAGCAGCTTTGTACTGCGCCTCTACCTCATCGCGTTTCTGCTCACTGACCACACCTTTCTCAAACAGACGCTGTACACGCTCGTAGCTCTTACGATAGATCTCCTCACCTGCCAACGCTTTCTGGTACAACTCATAAGCGCCCTCGATCTGCTCGGGCTGGGCTCCGTTCTTGGCTTTGTCATTCACAGCCTCAGCCATACGACGGGCTGCCAAAGCTTGATCTTTCTTTGCCTCTACCTCCGGCGAATAGATGATTACTAAGGTGTCACCTTTGCGTACTTGTTCGCCCTCCTCAACGAGATACATCTCCACACGGCCGGGCACTTTACCGGACACACGGTACTCGGCAGCTTCCGCTTCGCCCTGCACCTGAATTTTCTCGGGTTTGAGCGCCAAGATTCCTACCAGCGCTACAATGATGATCACTGCCAACAGCGCTACAACGCCTAAGAGCAGACTTCCTTCTTTTTCCTTTTTCATATTGCTAAACTTTCAACTATCAACTTTAAACTTTCAACTTTCAACTTTCACTCCAGTTCTCCCATATACCGTTTGAGGGTCGTTTCGGTGGTCTTAGCCTCCGTCTCGGCATCGATGCGGTCGGAAGCTGCGGACATCCAATTGGTCTGCGCTGCCATGAGTTCGGAAGAAGTGATCATTCCGGCGTCATACGACTCACGCGCCATACGGAGCACCTCATCAGCATTCGCTTCGTTCAAACGAGCCAACGCCACTTTCTGCTGCGCCTCCATCAGTTTCTGATTAGCCTGTGTGGTCTGCAGCGTCAGCAGTTCACGGGTCTCTTCGGTACGGAGGCTTGCTACTTTGGCTGCCTCTTTGGCGGCTTTGTAGCGCAAGATATCATCCGCATGAGCAATCGGCACGTTGACCACTACGCCCACCGAGAAGAAACCTTTGGCGTTCCACGTATGGCTGAAACCATTTTCCACATTGGGATTCGACCAGATATAGTTGGCAGAAGCAACCACATTCGGTTGCAGACCTGCGGAAGCTATCTTAGCGGTACTCTTGGCAATTTTCTCTGCCTCCTCCACCATCTGAAGTTCATGACGACGCTCTACGTACAACTCCGCGTTGATACGAGGCGCAGCCAAAGAGGTCTCGTTCAGCCCGCTGTCATCTACTTCAAACTGATCCATCAGCGGCAGACCGCAGACCTGAGCCAAGGCCATACGGGAAAGGATCAGACCGTTCTCTGCTTGCAGTTTCTTCACCTCCGCTTCGCCGCGTTTGGCTGTCACTTTGAGCAGATCCGACTTGGTAGCCATACCTTCGTTCACCGCCTCATTGACATCGCTCTCCAGTTGTACGAGCAGGTTGTAATACTGCATCGCGAGTTCTTTCTTGTGCTCCACGGAAACGACTCTCCAATAGGCCTCGTCCACCTTGCCGATGATCTCATCGTGCTTGGCGTCCGAACGGAAACGTGCTAATTTTTCGGCAGACTTGGAGATCTTGTACATCTGGATCAATCGTCCGCCGACCCAGATCGGTTGACGAATACCCACTTGCGCTACGAGGATGTGCTGCATATCCAGCGTCAGCGCATCGTACAGATGTTTGTAAGTGTTCGCAAGGGTCTGACCGGCTTGGTTCGCGATATCCATCAAGGGCTTCTGCAAAATCGTACCCGAGGTCATGTCGATCAATCTACTCAGCGCTGTCGTGCTACTCCAATCGAACGAAGCCGAACCATCGCCATGAACAGCTGCTGTACCAAGGGAAAACTCCGTCTGATCCGCCAGAAGATGGGCTTGACGCGAATTCCACATATACCCACCGTTCGCACTCACATGAGGGAACATAGCGGCTAAGGCTGCCTGACGATTATACTTGGCAGCAAGGACAGAAGACTCCTGAGCACGCGAGCTTGCACTATTACTCAATGCCATCTCGCGACACTGCTGCAAGGTGTACCGCACGGTATCACCGGCAGACAAACTGACTGACATGGAGATGACAGTCAGAAGAGACAATAAATACCTTTTACTATTCATTATTCACTAATTGTTTTTCTACCCTATTACAAAATCAGCCACAAAATTACTGCTTTTTTTTTATTTATGCAAATAATTGCGACATTTTTTAGCAAATATTCGCATATTTTAAGGTGTTCTGACTATTTCTTGTTCGACAAAAGTGCTCACTTCGGGTCATTTCACCCGTTGACCGGTGATGGTGAAGATGCTCTCTCCTACTTGGATGAACAACTGTCCCGAACGGAGATACTTATGCGCAGGAACATCCATGGTGGTCGTTTCAATGCCCGTCGAACCGCAGGAGGTGAGGTAGTCCGAATAGGAGATGCCGGATCCGGTAGCGTTGATGACGACGCGGGTGAAGCCGATACCTTGACCTGTGTTGTAGTTCGTGGAGAAGGTCAGCGGCGCACGTCCGGAAAGCGGCTGCGTATTCGTCCATGTATAATCGCTAAGGGTCTTACCGTTAGTAGCTACGATCGTGGCTATCTGCGTATCTCCGGCTTTGACATCGAGGTTACAATACTGCGTACCGCCATACGTGCGGATATTCACTTCGATGGACGAGAGACCGGCAAGTTCTATCTCCGGCGAGGTCAGCTCTTTGCCTTTATCAAGCAACCAGTAAGAGCCGCTCATCGAAGCGGTGTTGGTCCATCCCTCCATATGATCCGCGTCATAGGTATAAATCATAGGAGTGATGACTCCTCCTTGTTCGCCATGAGCAAAGACAGCATAGAGGGTCATATCCGCTGAGACAGCAGGTACGTCGGCAGACGTTCTATAGAGAACAGGCGCTTGATCGGTAGTACCCTCGATAGGCGCTGTGGTCCAGCCCATGAAAACATCGCTGGTCTCAGAGCATGAGACAGGCGTAGCAGGGAAAGCGGTAAGGGCACGACCGGCGATAACCGAATCCGTATAGAGCACCGTACCGCAAACCGACCACGTCACACCGTATTTGGTGACGTGAGAGGGATCGTACCCTCCTCCCTCGCAAGTAGGCGTCATCGACGACAGATCGACCGTCTGACCGACCTTATTGCCCCAGATATACTCCACCAGTTCGGGATAGTCAATAAACGGATTGCGATTATGCTGAATGCCGTACACCGCTTGGTTTCGGTCTATCTCTTTCTGCGAAACGGGATCCTGACGATGCCAATTCAGCAGGAAAGAGAGGCTGTAGGCAGTGAGGTTCGTAGGCGAAGAGCTGAACATCTTCGACCCGTTGCCGGCATTGAGGCTATTGGAGCGGTATCGCGCTACCATATAAAAGAACGTGCGCGCGAAATCACCTTTGTAGTTATCATCCGGCTCATAGACGGTACCTACTCCGCCGGTGGTGGAGGTACCGAGTTTGCCTAAACCATGGTGCTCGGGGTCTTTGGAGAAACCACTGAAAGAGCTGACGACGCCGTACGGATAATTAGAACGCAGGTTATTGATACGTGCGTCGGTGGGATAGACGTTGAAGAGGTCGGAGACCATCGGTCCGGAGCCGAGCCAAGACTGACAAACGACGTGCTCTTTGTTCCAACCGTCGCACACGGCTTTCTGCGGCGTATTGGCATCTGCCATCGTAAAATGACAGGTTGAATACATGTCCCACAACGAGTCGGCATAGAAATCCGTCTGCTCGTAATAGGGTTCCAAGCCATCATACGAGATCACCGTATGGTTATCAATGATGTTGCAGAGGGCATTGAGGATATTATCGGCGGACTTCTTGGTATCCACACCGTCGTAATAATGCTCCGGAACAGAGGCTACACCTATCACCACGTTAGCCCATGTGCTTAGTGAAAAAGCACATAAGGCAAACGCGATTATTGCAAATCTGAAATCTGAAATCTGAAATCTATTTTTCATTTCACACGTTGACCTTGGATATTGAATAACTGTTCGTTATGCAGGATATATATCTGACCGCCAACGAGGATCTTACGCGCAGCAGCCTCATCACAAGGAACGAGTTCCACTTCGGCGCCGGATTGGCAAGAGGTGATATAACGGCTGTAGGACGATCCGGAGCCGGTAGCATTGATGACCACAGACTGGATACCGATACCCTTATTAGCCGCGCCATTGGAGCAAGCGAAAGTAAGCGTAGAGGTTCCGGCGATATAGAGATTGTTATTCCAGGTATATTCGGTGATGGTAGAACCGCCGGTAGCCTGGATAGAAGTGAGTACACCTGATTCCTCCGAGATCTGCAGCATATCGTACTGCGTACCGCCAAAAGTACGCATCTTCACTACGATAGACTCGAGCCCCATCAGATCGATAGCCGGGGAGACAAGGGTTTTACCTTGGTCTAAGAGCCAGTACGAACCCTTATTAGCACCCGTATTGGCCCAACCTTCCTGATGGTCGGCATCATAGGTATATGTAGCCGGAGCCGCACCTTGTGTCACGGTTTCTTTAGCGAAGACAGCGTAGTATGTTACGTCTGCAGTAACGGCGGGGAAGTCCGCAGGATGCACATATAACGGCGATGGAGCATCGTCCAGCGTACCATCGATAGGAGCCGTGGTCCAACCCATGAAAGTATTACTCTCGTTAGAACACGATGTCGGCGTTTGCGGCAGCACCTGAATAGGCACTTGTTCGGCGATCGAATCAACATAAAGTTCTTCGCCGTTGACCGACCAGGTAACGCCATACATAGCGCCGGGGATAGGCGGCACGAACGTACGCGCACCATCGCTAACGCCGGGGATGAAGTCCGGATCGGTAGAAGGCATCAAGAGATCCATATCCACGGTCTCACCGGCATGTTCTCCCCAGATATACTCCGCCAGATAGGGATAGTCAATAAAGGGGTTGCGGTTTCCCTGCGTCTGCTGGATACCGTTATTACGATCGATCTCTTTCTGCGAAACAGGGTCCTCACGATGCCATTTCATCATAAGAACGACGGCCTTTTTGGTGAAACCAAAATAACCGGAAGCGTTGTATTGACCGCTAAAGAAATTATTCGCCGTTGTCATGTTGGCCAGTTGCCATTTAATGATGGTTCCCATATATCCACGTGCAAAATCGCCCTTGTACTGGTCTTTGGGTTCGAACACTTGTCCCGATCCCTGAATCACTTCACCGGCTGTGGAGGCGATGGTCGGACGATCCGTGGACCATGTACCGGCAGCACCTGTACCGTTGCCGTAGTAGTTCTTCGCTCCGGCTACCTCACCGAACTCATCGTTGGAACGGGTACTGTTGATTTTTCCGTCGGTAGGTACAAGATGGAAGATATCACAACCTATACCGCTGGTAGAACCGCCAAACCAAGACTTAGGGATAGAGTGCTCACGATTATAACAATCGCATACACCATTGTACGAACCACATTGATCGGAACCGTAGGTGAAGGTACACTCACCGTACATATCCCAGATCTTTCCTGCCTTTCCTGTTGAATCAGCAGGATAGACGTCGGTTGTCTTATACGCCGTCCATAGACCGCTATAACCGAGCGAACTATAACCCGCATTGGTTTGCGCACTCACTGCCGACCAGAGGGTCGCACCCGACTTACCATCTACACTGGCCCAATACGCCGGAATATCTGCCGGTGAGGTCACCGTAGCAGCCAGCATCATCAGCGACGACATACATAGCGCCGCAAGAAAAAGAATATGTTTTTTCATACTATTAAATTTATTAAATGTCGTATTTCAACAGTTCCTTTTGAAACAATTTGCAAAAGTACTGCTTTTTTGCGACATACACAAATATTTGAATATGTTTTACAGCAACTCGTGCAAAATCTCACTGACGGTGGGGTGCGGGAAGACCACTTGCCGGAAATCCGAAAGGGTGTATCCGTTGCGAACGGCACACGAAGCCGCAGCGATGAACTCCGAGCAGGGGTTACCGATACAATGCACACCTACGATGGTGCCGGTACGGCTGTCAACGATCATCTTGCAAAGTCCTGTCTCGCCTTCGTTCTCCGCCATGAAACGACCACTAAACGTCATCGGCAGTTTGCGTACTTCTACAGGGATTTCCATGGATTCGGCTTGTACTTCCGTCAAACCGACAGACGCAATCTCGGGATTGGTATAAACGACCGACGGAATAGCATTGTAATTTATCATTTGGGCATTTTCCATTTGGGCATGGAGCATATGCTCCACTGCTACTTCGGCTTGACGGGAAGCCACATGAGCAAGCATGATCTTGCCGGTGACATCACCGCAGGCATAGACCTTCGGCAGGTTCGTTTGGCAGAACTCATCAATGACAATCGCCCCGCGGTTCAACTCCAAGCCCTCCAATGCCTCTAATCCTTGCAGGTTAGCACGACGCCCAACGCTCACCAGTATCCGCTCTGCGGAAACCTCTCCCTTGCTCTCTTCAGAAGAGAGGGAGGAATAATGCACCGTGTTGCCATCTATGGACTCCACCTTGGTCTGAGTGAGAATAGGAATACCGGCTTTCTTATATTTATCCAGCAGCACTTGAACGACCTCTTGATCAAGGTTCGGCAGGATCGTCGGCATCGCTTCGATGACCGTTACCGGCACACCGAGTTCGTGATAGAGGGTCGCAAACTCCATGCCGATCACTCCACCGCCTACGATGACCATCGACTTCGGCAGTTCGGTAGCTGCCAAAGCGTCTGTCGAATCCCACACAGCAGGGTTGTCTTTTATGCCCGAGATCGGTGGCACGAAGTTCGTCGAGCCCGAACAGATCATCAGGTGCTCTGCTTCGTAGATCTCCCCGTTACACTCGATCCGCCAAACTTGGCGGATATTATCAAGTACTTTCGCTCCCCCGCTCACCACCGTGCAGTGTTCGTTATTGAGGCGTTGTTTGATACCGGCTACGAGTTTGCGAACGACGATGGTCTTGCGTTTCTGCATGGCTGCAAAATCGAACACCACGTTTTCAGCCGTTACACCATATTTCTGTGCGTGCGTAGCGTTATAGTACTGTTTAGCGCCGTACAAGAGCGATTTGGTAGGAATACAACCTACGTTCAGGCAGGTTCCACCTAACGCATTCTGCTCAAAGAGCACGACATCTTTTCCGGCTTTCGAAGCCTTCTCTGCTGCGGTATATCCCGCAGGTCCGCCACCTACAATAGCTAAAAAGTATTTCATAGTATTTATGCTTTGTTTTTAATTCGTATTTCCGGTGTGCTTTGGAGCACTATGCTGTTTGCCGGAACGCTTTGCGTCAACCAGATGTTACCGCCAACGACGGTGTCATGACCGATGGTGACACGACCGAGGATGGAGGTGTTGGAATAGACGGTGACGTGATCCTCTAAGATCGGGTGACGAGGAACGTCCATAGGACGACCTTCGGCATCGTACTCGAAGTTCTTCGCGCCGAGCGTCACACCTTGGTACAACACCACATGCGATCCGATGATAGCGGTCTCGCCGATGACCACACCCGTACCATGATCGATGCAGAAATGGTCGCCTATCTGTGCCGCAGGGTGAATATCGATTCCCGTCCTGCTATGCGCGAGTTCGGTTAACATACGCGGGATACGCGGCACGCCGAGCTGATAGAGCACATGGGCAGCACGGTAATGGATCATCGCGTATTGCAGCGGATAAGAGAGGATCACTTCGCCCCGATCGGTCACCGCAGGGTCATTATGGAGCACAGCATCCACATCGGTGTTGATGAGTCGTTTGATCTCGGGTATCTGCTCCCAGAACGCCTCCGGCAAGCACAGGTCTTTCGGCCGCTCCACTGCCGGATAATACTCCGGAAACGCCTCGCCCTGCAGATGCAGCACGAGTTGTTTCAAATGCGCTATATTGATAAGTCCGTTCATTATTGCCTACTGATTTTGACTTTCGACTTTCGACTTTCGACTATCAACCTCACAACACGGACAGGTACCGTTCGCCGGTATCGGGTAAGAGAACGACGATGTTTTTGCCCTGATAGTCGGGTTGTTGGCTCAGTTGCAGAGCAGCCGAATACGCAGCGCCGGAAGAGATGCCGACGAGCAGTCCGTGCTCTTTGGCAAGCGAACGAACGGCAGTAAAA
>Ga0256405_10005075_pt1 | contig 23443 bp, 20 predicted proteins | sample RumenRJG_02DNA_FD_189096 | JGI IMG/M metagenome (GOLD analysis project Ga0256405, IMG submission 189096) | Bovine rumen microbial communities from Lethbridge, Alberta, Canada - RJG_02 | ecosystem: Host-associated > Mammals > Digestive system > Stomach > Rumen | place: Canada: Alberta... | reverse complement strand
CGGGCATCTACGCGCAGGCCTATGCGCTCTATCAGGAGGGCTTCCACTACTGGTTCTCCCAGGACGACATCCGCCGCCTCTCCGAGCACAACCGTGCCTTCGAGACGCCCAAGTCGGCCCATGAGCTGATCGGCAAGTACCTGCGCAAGCCCAGGCCGGGCGAACCCGGGCAGTTCGTCAGTGCCACCGACATCCTGCAGATGGTGGGCAGCAACCCCGTGTTGCGGCTCACGGCCAACCTCGTCGGTCGCGCGATGACCGATCTGGGCTTCGAGCGTGTGCGTTCGCACGGCGAGCGCGGCTACGTCGTCGTGCCCTACAGTGCCGAGGAGATAGAGGCCCGCAAGCGGATGCTGGCCTACGATGCCCGTCCTGAGAGTGAATCGGAAAATGAATCGGAAAATGACACAATTGACGCAATTGACGAATTATTCTAAGAGTCCTCACGCGTACCGCCCGCGCCCATACGGTACGCGTGAGAAGACTATAAAGAATCCGTCAAATTCGTCAAATCCGTCAATAAGAATGAAGAAAAAAGAACAAACTAACAATTCAGAGCTTATGAAAGCAATGACAAGACAAGAATTGGCCAACAAGGCTGGTGTAACGACAAAAACTTTGAGTAACTGGCTGACCCCTCACGAGAAGGTGCTAAGTAGTATGGGTATGAAGCCCAGACATATACTCCCGCCAAAAGTAGTAGCTTGGCTCGTCGAGAGATACAGCATTGACGTAGATGATTAGATACCAACCTTGGCGATAGTGCTACTTAGTCCAGCGAAGTCTATATGTAAAGCCAGGCGATGGATTGACGACTACATAAGTGCTATAATAGTTGCGTCTTTGTCTGACACGATAACTACAGCAAGCCCGATGATAGAGCAAGCAGATGCGGCAAATGCCAAATACGGTTGGATAAAAGAACTAATATACTTTTTCATATAACATAGATTTAAGATGAGGAGGAATAACATCCTCCTAGATTAACACTTTATTGAATAATAGTTTTTATGCGTCTGTTCCCATAATTATGTCCTCCATATTTTAATTTTCACGTTGCAAAGATAAGGGAAATAAATGAATACTCCAAATTTATCGAACTTTTTTTTTTGGCAAATGTTTAATGACGGTCGTTTTTTATGGGGAAATAGGGGAAAAGAAGGGAAAGAAAGGGGAAGCATCAGAAAGTGCCACTTGAAAATGTGGTACCTTTGCCATTGCAAACAAGCTGCAATGGCGAGTGAGAGGGGATCCGAGTGAGGAAATGGTACCGCCCGAGCTTGAGTTTCATCCCTGCAAACTATGAGATTAGTCCCTGCAAACTATGAGATTAGTCCCTGCAAACTGATGGTTATATCCCTGCAAACTCCGCGTCAAGCCTGTGTTACATTTATAGTTTTTACATTGTTACATTTTTAAATTTTACAAAAGCTTATGGCAGTAAAGAATCCACAGTTCGAGCTGAATCTTCGCAAGAACACGAACGCGAACAATCCCGGTTACGGGAAGTACTATCCGAAGGCCAAGGAGAAGAAGACGATCTCCCAGCAGGGTCTCGTCAACCACATGGCCGGCCACAACTGCATCTACGGCCGCGACATCATCGACGGTGTCGTCCAGAAGCTGAAGAGCTGTCTCGTCGAGCTCCTGTCGCAGGGCAACCCGGTCAAGATCGATGGTCTGGGAACCTTCGTACCGAAGGTGGAGTCGACGAAGGAGGGCATCACCCGTGCGGCCCTGCTCGAGGGCAAGTGGAACGCCGCGAACTACATCGTCGGCATCCACATCCGCTTCATCCCCGAGGGCTCTGGCGACGACGACATCACCTCGCGCTCGTTCAAGGACCAGTGCTCTCTGGCCACCTTCGGCGTGGAGGAGAAGGTCGACATCACCCCCGAGGAGACCGATCCGAAGAAGAAGGTCTATGTCAAGAAGGTGACGCCGCTGGAGGACTGGATCCGCGAACAGCTGCAGCAGGAGAACCCTTAACCGTGCGCATCGTAACACAACATCCTGTGTAGAGAGTTATGAAGAAGAAAGTTGTCATCACAGTCCTGAGATGGGTAGCCACGATCGCGACGTCGATCGCCACGGCCCTCGCCACCATCAGTTGCGCGTAAGTACTGAAGCTTTATGAGAGTTATTACATTGATTGTCATTCACTGTTCGGCAGTGCGGCCCGACCAGCTTTCGTCGGCGGCTCAGATCGACACATGGCATCGCCAGCGGGGTTTCCACCTCGGCATCGGCTACCACTACGTTGTCCGTCGTAACGGAGAGATAGAGCCTGGTCGTCCGGAATGGCTGACAGGCGCCCACTGCCAGAACCACAACGCTCATTCGATCGGCGTCTGCTACGAGGGCGGGCTCGACATCCGCGGTCAACCCGCCGACACGCGCACCGAGGCGCAGAAGGCATCCCTGCGGCAGTTGCTCGAAGATCTGCACCGGCGCTACCCCCGCGCCCTGATCGTAGGTCATCACGACCTCAATCCGCAGAAGTCCTGCCCCTGCATCGACAACGTCGCCCGCGAGTACGCCGACCTGCAGCCTGAGTAAAAACGTCCGCCGAGATTCTCAAGCGAGAGTCCCGGCGGATAATTCAAATTAAGTCAGACCGACATGATCGGTCTGGAGGGAAAGTCTGGAATCAGAGACCTGCGGCGGCAATCCACTCGTAGATGCAGGAGCAGACACCGAAGAGAGCCACACCTGCGGTGCAGATGGCAAGAGCCGCCTTGGTGCTGGTATCGCTCTGGAACGTGGGCAACGGACTGTCGGTCTTCGTGATGTACATGGCCTTTACGATCAGCAGATAGTAGTAGAGTGACACGACCGTGTTGATCAAGGCGATGAATACCACGAAATAGGCAGCTGCACTACCCTGCTCTGCTGCAGCCATGAACACGAAGAACTTCGAGAACATACCTGCGAACGGCGGAATACCCGCCAGCGAGAACAGCGCCAGCGTCATGAGGAACGAGAGCTTGGGATTGGTCTGGTAAAAACCGTTGTAGGCTGCCATATCGGTGCGACCGCCGTTGTTGTGCTCCACCACGTTGATGACGGTGAAGACAGCCATGTTGGCCACGATATACACAAGCACATAATAGGTCAATGCCGTGACGCCCATCTGACCGTTGCCCACCACTGCCAGCATGATATAGCCGGCCTGAGAGATGGAGCTGAAGGCCATGAATCGCTTGAGCTCGTTCTGACGGATGGCGAAGAGGTTGGCCACCGTAATGGAGAGCACGATGACGATATAGAGCAGATACTCCCAATAAGCCACCAGCGGCTGGAACACCTTCATGAGGATGATGCACAGCGTGAGGGCTGCGGCTCCCTTGGAGATGACGCTGAGATAACCCGTGACCGGTGTGGGCGCACCCTGATAGGTGTCGGCCGTCCAGAAGTGGAAGGGCACGAGAGAGATCTTAAAGCCCAGACCGCTGAAGAAGAACACCATGCCCATGATGGCGAGCGGAGAAGCCGTGATCGTGGCGGCTACGTCGCCGAAATAGAGGGTTCCTGCAGCAGCATAGATGAACGAGATGCCATAGAGCATCACGCCGCTGGAGAAGGTAGCCGTGAGGATATACTTGGCAGCACCCTCGGCAGAGTTCTGCTTCCACTTGTCGAATGCCACCATACAGGCCATCGGCACTGAAGCCATCTCGAGTCCGAGGAAGAACAGCAGGAAGTTGCCTGAAGACATCATCACAAACATACCGAGCAAGGTGGAGATCACCAGCATGTAGAACTCACCCTCAAGCCGCCTGGCCGTCTTGAGCCAGGGCTGGGCCATGATCAGCACGATGAGCGTACCGAATGCCAGGATGACCTTCATGACGTTCACTGCCTCAGAAGCCACATAAAGGCCGCCGAAGGCCTCAGACGGGTCTGACAATAATGCGATGCGGAATGGCAGTACAGCCATCAGAGCAATCGTCACAGCAGAGAGAACATCGTGTTTCTTCTCGCTCTTGTGCATGATGAAGTCGACGGCAAACACTGCTATCAGGATAAGCACGAGGTAAAACTCGGGCACCATATTTAAGAATTGTCCGTAATTCATATCTTTATCCTCCTTTCTTTACATGACACCTATTGACTGTAAGATCGTTCCTGCTGCAGGAGAGATCATATCGCTGAACACAAACGGGGCACAACCCAGACCTGCCACACAGAAGATGAGGCAGATGACTGCGACGCGCTCATCCCATGTAGCATCGGTGAGCTCGAGGAAGTGCTTGTTCTCCACCTCGCCATAGAGGATCTTACCAACCACACGCAGGATGTAGACAGCCGTTACGACAATCGACATACAGGCGATGATGGTAGCCACCATGCGGAAGGAATCGTTCGGATCGCCGATCATCGGCTTGGCACCGAATGAACCCACGAAGATGGTCATCTCGGCAATGAAGCCTGAGAAACCAGGCAGACCGAGGTTGGCCAGACCTGCTATCACATAACCGACAGCGAGGAAAGGCATGATCTTCATCAGACCGGCGAGCTCACGGATATCACGGGTATGGGTACGACCGTAGATCATACCGATGAGGGCAAAGAAGAGGGCCGTCATCAGACCGTGAGACAACATCTGGAGCACAGCACCGGTCACGGCCGTCTGACTCATCATCAGCAGGGCGAACAGCACCAGTCCGCAGTGAGACACCGACGAGTAGGCATTGATATACTTCAGGTCGGTCTGTACACAGGCACTCAGGGCACCGTAGACCACAGAAATCGTGGTAAGGATGAGGAATATCCAGGAGAGATCCTGGGCAGCCTCAGGCAACAGATACATGGCTACACGGAAGCAGCCATAGCCTCCGAGCTTCATCAGCACACCAGCGTGGAGCATTGACACAGCCGTAGGCGCTGAAGCATGACCATCGGGTGACCAAGTGTGGAACGGGAACAGGGCTCCCAGCACACCGAAGCCGATGAAGATGAAGGGGAAGAAGATGTTCTGTATCCAGGCCGGAATAGCATGGGCAGCCGCAATGGCCGTCAGCTCAAAGGTGTACGTGCCGCTGTACTGGCCATTGAAGAAGTAGATGCCCAGCAGACCGAGGATCAGCAGGGCCGAGCCTCCCATCAGCATGAGCGTCAGTTTCATGGCTGAATACTCCTTACGGCCTGAACCCCAGACACCAATCAGCAGGTACATCGGGATCAGAGCCACCTCGTAGAACATGAACATCGTGAAGAGGTCGGTAGAGATGAAGAAGCCGAACACACCCGTAGAGAGCAGGGTGAACCAGAGGAAATACTCCTTGGTGAGGGGCTTCAGCTGCCAGGAGGCAAAGGTACCCGTGAAGACGATGATGCTCGACAGGAGCAGCATCACCACAGAGATACCGTCGACACCGACGCTGTAGGCGATATTCAGGGGTTTGAACCAGGGCACACTATAGGTGAGCAGCATCTCGGCTGTATTGCCGGCACTGCGCTCGTGGACAAAATAGAAGGTCAACCAGATAGAGAGGGCCAACAGACACGAGGCTCCCGTTACCATCACACCACGTACCTGATTGAGGTTCTTGGCAAGCCAGAGCCCCAACAGCATCAGGACGGGAATTATTACGAAAACAGTTAATATACTCATATCTTTAGATGCATAAAAGGATTAACGTTAAAGCAACTGTGCCCGTGAGGAACCATACGGCATACTGGCGCACATCGCCGCTCTGCCAACCACGGATACTCTCACCAGCCTCGTTGGCACCCCAAGCCATGAAGTTGAACGTGCCGTCAACGACGTGACGATCGAACCAGGCAATAGGCGTCGAGACACAACGGAAGATGATACGGTGCGTGACATACTGCCAGATCTCGTCTTGATAGAAACGCTTGTAGGCTGCACGGTGCAGTTTCGGGAACGTCTTGTAGAGGCGATCGGCAATAGGCTGGCTCTCACCCTTATAGATATAGGTGGCGAGACAGATGCTCAGTATCGCAATAACTGTAGAGGTAAGGGCAATCTGCGTGTCGAAGTGGATGGTGTAATCCTTGCCGCTGGCAGACACGAAGCTGCCGAAGGAGCCGCCCCATCCGAGGAAGCCGCCCAGCGTGGTGTAGATACCCACACCCATGGTGATCACACAGAGTACGATCAGGGGAACGGTCATTGAAGCAGGTGCCTCATGAGGCGTATGATGCTCGTGAGCCTCCTTGTTCTCCGTACCCCAGAAGATGCCGTAGTACAGACGGAACATGTAGAAAGCCGTCATGGCAGCAATACCCGTCATGATCCATCCCACCACCGGACTGTAGGCAAAGCAGGCGGTGATGATCTCATCCTTCGAGCTGAAGCCCGAGAAGAAAGGAATACCCGCAATGGCCAGACAGGAGATGAGGAACGTGATATGCGTGACAGGCATGTACTTGCGAAGACCGCCCATCAGAGCCATCTCGTTAGAGTGGACTGCGTGGATGATACAACCGGCACCCAGGAACAGGCAGGCCTTGAACATCGCATGGGTGAAGAGGTGGAACATACCAGCCATATAACCCAGCTGGGTGTGATCGTCCATCAGGGTCTCATGGCCTGGCATTGACACACCGAGAGCCACCATCATGAAGGCAATCTGAGAGATAGTGGAGAAGGCGAGCACACGCTTGATGTCGCTCTGGGCACAGGCCACGGCAGCGGCATAGAAAGCGGTGAAGACACCCACCCACACCACGATGCTCAACGCATGGGGGGCAAAGGCGATCCACAAGGGGAACATACGGGCAATCTGGAACACACCGGCTACCACCATCGTAGCCGCATGGATCAGCGCACTGACAGGCGTCGGGCCCTCCATGGCATCCGGCAGCCAGATGTGCAACGGGAACATGGCACTCTTACCGGCACCACCGATGAACATCAGCGTAAGCGCCGTGGGGAGAATCAGGCCACTCGTTGCAACGGCACGACTGATGTCGCCCACGATGAACGGAGTGGTTCCCTCGCCCATGATGACCTGTGAGCCATGACCGGCAAAGTTGAAGCTGAAGGTATCGGTGAAGAAACCGAACATCAGGATACCGATCAGGAAGAACATGTCGGCAAAACGGGTGACGATGAATGCCTTCTTAGAGGCAGCAATGGCCGGCTTCAACGGATAGTAGAAACCGATGAGGAGGTATGAGCTGACACCCACGAGCTCCCAGAACATATACATCTGGAAGATGTTGGTGGCCAGCACCAGACCGAGCATTGACATCGTGAAGAGGCTCAGGAAAGCGTAGTAACGCTGGAAGCCCTTCTCGCCGTGCATATAGCCGAATGAGTAGATATGGACCATCAGTGAAACCGTGGAGATCACGATCAGCATCATCACGCTGATGGGATCCAGCAGGATACCGAGGTCGAAATGCAGTCTACCGAGAGGTAGCCAAGTGAAATTATAAGGCACAAACGTCTGATAGACCCCGTCGACGCGATCCATTCCGAAATACTGGAAGGCGCAGAGGTAAGAGAGTATCGTGACGATGCCCAGCGAACAGGTGCCGATGAGTCCGGCTACCTTATGCTGCATCTTCATGCCAGCCAGTCCAAGAACAATGAACGACAACAGCGGCAGAAGCATGATGAAAATAGTGTAACTAAACATAATCCTTTCCGTTTTATCGTTTCATATTCTGAATACTGTCAACCGTATCGCTGTTGAAGTTGCGATACACATTGATGATAATCGCGATGGCCACCGCCGTTTCAGCAGCTGCCACGCCGATACCGAAGAGCGACATGAAGAATCCCTCGAGTTGTCCGGGGAACAGCAGTCGGTTGAAGGCGGCAAAATTGATCTCCACGGCATTGAGGATGAGCTCCACGGAGATCAGCATTGCAATCAGGTTGCGGCGGGAAATGAATCCATAGACGCCGATAAAGAACAGCAGGGCGCTGAGAATAAAATAATATTGTACAGGTACCATAACTTACTTCTCCTTTCTTGCAATAGCCAAACCACCGATAATACATGCCAGCAGGAATACCGAGATGAACTCGAAGGGGAGCACATACTGGTACTTGTCGCTTCCGACGAGAGCCATACCGATATCCTTCATCGGCACCTCCACGTCGGCTACCTGACAGGCAGCAAACACAAACTTATTCTTGAGCAGTACGAGTACCACCGTGAGCAGGCCCACCAGCGAGAGAATCGCGCCGAAGGCCACACGGCTGCACTTCACACGTTCTACAAGACCCTGGAGCGTGCGCTTGCTCACCAGCTGGATGGCGAACACATAAAGCATCGTGACACCACCGGCATAGACTGAGATCTGGGCTGCGCCAAGGAATGTATAGTCGAGCAGGAAATAGAGACCTGCCACGCCAAAGAGCACGAACAACAGGAATGTTGCGGCTCGCATGATACGCTTTGTCGTCACACATAATACGGCAGAACCGAGAATGACAACAGCGAGAATGCAAAACATAATCATATTTGCCATAGTCGTTACTTCGTCTTAGTGTTAAACTTACCGACCTCCCACGCAGCGCCACCTTCGATCAGGTTAGGCAGCGAACCGCCCTTGTAGACCTCTTCGTTGAGATGAAGCACCAGTTTGGAACGGTCGAACACAGCGTTCTCGAAATCATTGGTAAACTCGATAGCGTCGAAGTTGCAGGCGTTCGTACAGAGCTGGCAGAACATGCAGTCGCCCAGGTCGTACTGATAATCGTCGAGCACCTTCTTCTTCTTGCCTGTCTCAGGATCCTCAGCCATGTGACTGGTAATCTTGATCGTTCCGTTAGGACAGGCTTTCTCGCACAATGTGCAAGCCGTACACTTGTAGCTGCCATCCTCGTTGCGCTTGAAGGTCAAGCGGCCGCGGTGACGCTTCGCCACGTGGAGTGTGGTCTTGCGGTTCTCGGGATACTGCTCTGTAGACTTATTGGTGAAGAAGTCCTTGAAATATTCCTTCCAGGTAGTCTTCATGCCAATGGCCAAAGTCTTCAGGCCATGCCCGATTTCTCCGAAATATGTTTTATTGTCTTCCATTGCTATACCTTATTTAATATATAGGCCGAGGGCCACAACGACAGTCATGATCACGAGGTTGAGCAGTGCCAGCGGCATCAGATACTTCCACTCGAGCTTCAGGATCTGGTCGATACGCAGACGGGGGAACGTCCACTTGATCCACATCAGAATCCAAACGAGGAAGAAGGCCTTACCCATGAACCAGAAAATGCCAGGAATGTAGTTCATCACAGCATCGAAGGCCTCGACACCGATATTCACCGGAGCCCAGCCGCCGAGGAACACCGTTGCGGCGATACCTGCGATGATGAAGAGGTTGAGGAACTCGGCGAGGTAGAAGAAACCGAAGCCCATACCAGAGTACTCGGTATGATGACCGGCGGTCAGCTCACTCTCGGCCTCAGCCATATCAAACGGGCCACGGTTGGCCTCTGCGTTACCGGCGATGAGGAACACGAAGAAGGCGATCAGCGCAGGGATGTGTCCCTGGAAGATCAACCACTTCCAAGGGCCTGTCTGAGCCTCGACGATACCGCTCATCTGCATGGTCCCTGTCAGAATCACAGCCGTAATCAGACAGAGGCAGAGCGACATCTCGTAAGAGATCATCTGCACAGCTCCACGCATGGCCGAAACCACAGAATACTTGTTGTTAGAACCCCAACCTGCAAGGAAGATACCTACCACACCAATCGAAGAAACGGCTGTGAGCAGGAACACACCTACGTTGAAGTCGAGCACTGTAGCACCATTGTTCCACGGCAGGAACGAGAAGGCGCCTACAGAACCGATAATCACCAGAAGAGGAGCCACGGCATAGAGCAGCTTGTCGGCACGGTCGACGAAGAATATCTCCTTGATGAGCATCTTCAGCACATCGGCAAACACCTGCAGCAATCCCCAGTAACCTACGCGCATCGGGCCAAGACGGCACTGGAAATATGCACAAACCTTACGCTCCATAAATATCAGTACGATGGCGATGAGGGCATATCCCACGAGGATAGCCGTACCCACCAGCACGCACTCAATCAATATTGCCAACCAGTCGGGACATCCTACCGTCACTCGAAGCAGTTGGTCGAACCATTGGGTTATAATAGAAAAGTCGAACATATTTTCTTCAATTTTTCAATTTTCAATTTTTCAATTCTTCGACTAACGGTCGATGTCAGGAATAACAACGTCGATAGCGGCGCAGGTAGCAATCAGGTCGGCAATCTTCTGACCACGCAGCATCGGGTCGAAGGCACCAACCAACGAGAGTCCCATGGGGCGCATCTTCATGCGGTAGGGGCTCTTGTCGCCACGAGAGTCGAGATAGACGCCAAACTCACCGGCCACACCCTCGACAGAGTAGTACCACTGTCCCTCGGGCACCTTGATGATAGGCTTCTGCTTCACGTAGAAGTCACCCTCGGGGATATTGTCTATCAACTGCTCGATGATGTGCAGGCTCTGGTACATCTCGTTGATGTGGACGAGGTAACGGTCCATCGAGTCACAGCCACTGAGTGTACACTGCTCCCACTCCACCTTGTCGTACATGTCGTACGGATGGTTCTTACGCACGTCGTTCTTCCAGCCAGAGGCACGTCCGGCAGGGCCGGTCACGGCATAGCTGATACAATCCTCAAGACTCATCGGACCACAGTTCTCCAGACGGTTGTGGGTGATGACATTGTCACCAAACACATCCATATACTCCTGAATCGTCGGACGCAGATACTTCACCAGATCCTTACAGTTCTGGACGAAGTTCGGATCGATATCGTCCTGCAGACCACCGATGCGGTAGTAGTTCTGAATCAGGCGACCGCCGGTGGTCTCCTCCATGATGTTCAGCACGTGCTCACGGTCGCGCATGCCATACAGCATACCGGTGAGGGCACCCAGGTCCTGAGCCACACAAGAGGTGTAGAGCAGGTGGGAGTCGAGACGCTGAAGTTCGTCCATGATGGTACGGATATACTTGATACGGTCGGTGAGCTCAACGCCCATACCTTCCTCAATCACACCTACCAGTGCGTGGCGGTGCTGCATGGCTCCCAGATAGTTCAGACGATCGGTGAGGGCCAGCGTCTGGGGATAGGTCATGCCTTCCCACATCTTCTCAATGGCACGATGGATATAGCCCAGGTGAGGATAGATATGCTTCACGGTCTCACCGTTGAGCACCGTCTGAAGGCGAAGCACACCATGGGTGGCGGGGTGCTGAGGACCGATGTTGATCACATAGTCATCAGGACCGAACAGCTTGTTCTGCTTGCTCTGCAGGTAGCCGTCCTTGTCGATATAGAACTCCAGACCGTAGTCGGGCTCTACATCGTCCTCGAGGGTGTACTTATCGTTGAACTCCCAGTCCTTACGGAAAGGATAGCCCTTGAAATCGCTGCGCAGGAACAGACGGCGCATATCAGGATGCCCGAGGAACACGATGCCGTAGAAATCATAGACCTCGCGCTCCAGAAGGTCAGCCACGCGCCAGATGTCTGAGACGGTGGGGATGTATGGAACCATCTGTCCCTCCAGCTCGCTGGTGCCGTTAGATGACATGCCGTCGCCGCAAACCTGTGTCTTGGCCAGCATCTTCACAGAGCAACGCTCATGCGTCTTGGTATTCTCAAGAATGTAGACACAGCCTAAACCCTCCTCGGCACCGAAGTCCTCGCCTACGATAGTAACAAGATAGTCGAAACCTTTCTTGTCCTTCAAGTTCTGCATCTCAGAGGCGAACTTGTCAAAATCGAATGATAGGAATTCTAGTTTCATGCCTTGTCCTCCTCTGTTTTAACTTCTGCCTGGGCAGATTTCATCTCTTTTACAAAATCCTCGGGTACGTCGGTCACCACGATAGGCTTCTCCTCACGACGATGGTCACCGAACTTCTCACGGAAGATCAGCTCTTCGTTGGATACACCGAGCTCACGCTCCTCAGCGGTCTGCTTGTGATTCATGCCACCGAAGAACTTCTCGATCTTCACCTTACGCTGCAGCTGCATCATGCCATACATGATAGCCTCCGGACGTGGGGGACAACCAGGGATAAACACATCGACGGGTACAATCTCCTCGATACCTTTCACGACATGGTAGCTCGACTTGAAAGGACCACCGCTGATGGCACAGCCACCGACTGCAATCACATACTTAGGCTCAGCCATCTCGTCGTACAGACGCTTCAGGGCAGGCGCCATCTTGTGGGTAATCGTACCGGCACACATGATCAGGTCAGCCTGGCGCGGAGAGTTACGTGTCACCTCGAAGCCGAAGCGGGCAAAGTCATAACGGGCACAACCACAGGCCATGAACTCGATGCCACAGCACGAGGTGGCAAAGGTGAGCGACCACAGCGAGTTGGAACGTCCCCAGTTAATCAGCTGGTCCAGAGACCCAGTCACCACATTGACGCCGCCCTCATGGAGCTCGTCAACAATCTTTTCCAACGAGGCGTTGTCATTCCACTCCTCGTAAGGAATACTCTTGATGTGAGGTTTTCTTACTTCCATTCCAAGTCTCCTTTCCGCCAAGCGTATGCCAAGCCTAAAACCAGAACTACCAGGAAGAAGCCGATGCTCAGCAATGCCAGCGCACCGAAATCCTTCACTACTACTGCCCATGGATACAGAAACACCGTTTCTATATCAAACATGAGGAACAAGATGGCAAAGAGGTAGAACCCCACCGAAATGGGCAGCCACGAACTGCCTCGCGTGGGAATACCACTCTCATACGGTTCACCCTTCACCTTCGCGTAGGACCGCGGTCCTATCAGCTTGGCTACCACGTAAGCCGCCACCACCAATGTAATAGCCGTCAACAAGACGGTAATTAACAAAGTAAAGTTCATAAATAAAATATAACGTTATAACAATATTGTTCTCGTTTCTAAGCAGTTAGGCACAAAAAGAAGTACCCTTGCACGATATTTGCTGCAAAGGTACTAATAAAAATTGTAAATCTGACGAATATTTATGAAAAAATCGTTAATTACCGTGCAAATCTAAAGGATAGGTCTATAACTCCTCAGAACGTTCGATAATCTCCAGACACATTCGACTGTTGTGATAAGGGCATTTCCAGAAGCCAGCCTTGTCGTCGACCGTATTCAACGAGCCATCCGGATGACGACTCCAATGCCATTCGCCGTGCTCCCAGTCGATAATCTGAGCCTTGATATAGTCCCAGCACTTGACTGCATGCTGCAAGGCCTGTTCATCGCCAAAATGCTGATAGATATTGAACCACCCGACGACATTCTCAGCCTGTACCCACCAATGGAGGTCATCGTCGACATGACCGGTGGTGAGGTTGGCCTCATGGATCATCGACCCGTCAGGGCGCAGCCCCTTAGCAGAAGCCTCAGCCACCATTTGTACGATAGGCTCCACCTTGGCCAGGACATTGGGATCACCCAATACGAGGGCAGCCTCATGCATCAGCCAGGAACACTCGATATCATGACCATAGCTCTCCAGCTGTCCGGCCCCACGGGTCCAGTCCATCTCAAAGAAGAGATCGAGGTGGTGGGTCTCCGGATTCAGAATACGATCCGTAAAGATATCTATCAGGTTGCGCAGGGAAGCCTCAACGCTGACCATGGTCTCCATAGGTACGCTGACTCCCACCGGCAGCACAGAACCTAACACCGGCACATAATCGCACGACTCCTGGGCATGCATCTCTTTCAGGCATCGCAGGAGATTGGCGTAAGGCTCGATGATGTGCAGATGGGTGTTCTGCGACTTGGGGTAGTTGGCATCAAGCTCAGAGAGACGCATATCAGCGATCTCCCCCCACTCTCTCGTACAAGCCTCGATATAGCCGTTATACTCGTGGTCGAAGGCATGCTCCTCGATGCAGTCGAAGAGCTGCAGGGCACACTCCAGGGCTTCACGGTCGCCTGTGGCACGGGCATACTCCGACATGCCGTAGATAGCAAAGCCAATGGCGTAGAACTGCTTTTTCGTATCAATCGGGTTGCCCTTGTAGTCGACACTCCAATAGACGCCGCCATACTCCTGGTCGATAAAATGTTCGATAAAATAATCCTTGGCGCGCGTTGCCGCTTCAAGATACTCAGGATTGCCAAGGACACGATAGGCAGCAGAGAACGCCCAAAGGATACGGGCATTGAGGATGGCTCCCTTCTCGGCTTCAGGATGAAGCACCTCGCCACCATCGATACGGCCATAGAAGCCGCCGTTCTCACGGTCTGTCATCTTTTCCAGCCAGAAGCGCAGGATGTTCTGTTGGAGAACATCCTGCATTTCAGCTTTCATATTAGTAATTAGACGCATTGTTTTGACGAAATATAGATGATTACTCGATGGCTCGAATCTGCTTCAGTCTGTCATTGATCTCATTGATACGTTCAGTTGTCAGAGGATAGAACCATACTACAAAGACAGCAAGCGCAGCCACCATGGCAGGGATGAAGCTCATGAGCCAACGGAGTACCATCAGGGCACTCTCCGGCTGTACTGCACCTACACCAGCCTCGGTATTATATCCGAAGCCTGACAGCAGCCACAACACTGCAGCACCACCGATGGCGCCACCAAACTTCTGGGCCATAGAAGCAGAAGAGAAGATCAGACCGGTAGAAGCCGTCTGGAACTTAAGCTCTGCATAGTCGGATACATCGGCATACATACTCCATACCAACGGTGACATGATACCCGTAAAGATTGAGATGACAACCTGCATGATCAGCATCGTCCAGAAACCGGCAGGCGTGCAAGGCACGAAGAAGAAAGCGATGCTCAAAACCATAAGGACAGCATTCACAAGCATGAATGTGGTCTTCTTACCCAACTTATTGGCGATGGGCACACAGAGGGCTACACCCACCATGTTGGACACCTCACCGATACCCAGGAAAAGACCTGCGTAGAACAGGAAAGCCAGACCGAAGAAACTGAGGTATACCTCAGGACCGATGATATCTACAAAGAAGTAAGCCACCGTAGCGCCACGTACCGTATTGAAGAGGTTTGAGCACAGGGCGGCACCAATCAGAATCCACCAAGGCTTGTTGGAGAGCAAGGACTTGAAGTCGCTGCCCACGCTCACCGTCGACACCGTCTTCAGGTGTTCCTTCGTCAGCAAGAAGCAAAGGATGAACATCACGAAACAGGCCGAGGCAATACATACCATTCCCCAGAACCAGCCCTCCTTCGAAGTATAGCCGCCGAAGAGGTTCGTCAAGGGTTCCCAAAGGAACAGGGCGAGGAACGAACCACCATAGGCAAAGAACATACGGAACGAGGAGAAGACGGTCTTCTCGTTAGAGTCATCCGTCATGACACCGAGCATGGCTCCATAAGGCACGTTGATACCTGTGTAGACCGTCATCATCAGGATATAGGTGATGTAAGCCCAGACGAGTTTCGCCCCATAATTCCAATCCGGGGTGGTAAACAACAGGATACCACAGATGGAGAACAACGGAGCCACCCAGAGCAGATACGGGCGGTACTTACCCCACTTGGTATTCGTACGGTCACTGACAATACCCATCATCGGGTCGGAGACAGCATCCCAGATACGGGTGACAAGCACCAGTACACCAGCATCGATGAGCGACAATCCGAAGATGTTAGAATAGAAGAACGGCAGATAGTAGGAAAAGATTTTCCAGAAAGTCGACGATGACATATCGCCGAAACCGTAACCGATTTTCTCAATTAATTTAGTCTTTACCATGGGTCTTATAGGTTTTTGTTTTTAGCTATCAGTTTCTTTATTGTCTCGACGCTGGCTGCAGTATAATAGCCATCCTCAGGCGTATTCATACAGTAGTCAACCAGTCTGTCGATCGTCGAGGTAGCCACATGCATACGGGTATCAGCAGAGGCATAGTAGATAAACACCTTACCATCCTCATCAGCAATCCAACCGTTGGCAAAGGCCACATTCATCACATCGCCCAGATACTCATCGCCCTCGGGCACCAGGAAATAGCCGCCGGGTCGGGCAATCACTTTCGTGGGATCATCCAGAGCCGTCATGTACATATAGAGCACATAGCGCAGGCCGTCAGCTGTGGCTCGTACACCATGAGCCAGATGGAGCCAGCCCTTCGGGGTCTTGATGGGGTGTGGGCCCTCACCGTTCTTCACCTCAGTAATCGTGTGATACTTGCGCTCATAGATGATTGTCTCTTCCTTGATCTCTGCATGCGTGATGTCGTCGACCAGAGCCCAGCCAATGCCTCCGCCAGAACCAGTATCGATGAAGCCATCCTGTGGACGTGTGTAAAAAGCATACTTCCCGTCTACGAACTCAGGGTGCAGCACCACGTTGCGCTGCTGACTCTTCGTCTTCAGGTCAGGCAAACGATACCAAGTCTTCAGATCCTTCGTACGGGCAATGGCAGCCGTAGCAGTAGCAGCAGAGAGATTACCCGGCTGTGAGTCATCATGACGCTCTGCACAGAAAACACCGTAGATCCAGCCATCCTCATGCTGCGTAATGCGCATATCGTAGATATTGGTGGCAGGAACCACATCATCAGGCATCGTAACGGGCTCATCCCAGAAACGGAAGTTGTCGATACCGTTAGGCGACTCTGCCACAGCGAAATAGCTCTTACGGTCAGCACCTTCAACACGTACCACGAGTACATACTTGCCATTCAGCTTGATGGCACCCGAGTTTAGGGCTGCATTACACATGATGCGCTGCATCAGGTAAGGATTGTCCTTCTCATTGAAATCGTACTTCCACTCCAAGGGTATATGGGCAGCAGTTACCACGGGATACTTATACTTCTCGTAAATGCCGTTGCCCCACTCTATGGGTTCGTTCTTACGGGTCAGCAACTCCTCGTGATGCGCACGAAGGGCTGCCACTTTCTGTTCAAATTCGGTCATATCGGTTTATTATTTGATTTCGTTCAGGAATAAAGTCTTACTATTATTGTGGAAGTCCACAAAGTACTTGGCATCGGGCTTAACAGGCGAAGGACCGAACCACTCATCCTTATAGTTTCGCCATGTAAGCAGATAGCTGATGGGGAACTCCTCGACAGCAGGCAGCAGGGTGGATGTCCACCACGTCGGCTCTGTCATATTCTTCATACCCGTCTCAGTCAGTGCAGGGATCAGACCGTGTTCCTTAGCCACCTGACAGAGCACTTCCAGATTCTGTTTCGTGCGGGCAATGAATGATTCTTTCTCCTCTGGATTCCACTGATAGCCGTCAAGGCCAAGCATCTGTACGCGATCGTCACCAGGATAGCGATCCAAGAGGCGCTCAGCCGTCAGATTGTCCTGACATCCAGGAGAATAAGACCACACCAAGTTATCGAAACCATCAGCCAGAAGTTTGTCCTGCAACATGTTCCATAGGGCCTTGTACTCATCGACGCTGCAGAGTCCCTCACCCCACCAGAACCAAGAACCTGAGTTCTCATGCCAAGGACGGAAGATGACGGGGATCTTCTTGCCGTCATCCGTCTTCAGGGTTGCCAGGAAATCGCTCACACGCTGCATCCACACTTCAAACTTCTCATGACAGGCTCCCTCGGGAAGGATCTGCTTTACAATGGTTGAGTCTTTAACATCCCAGGCAGAGCCTTCAGGGAACTTCTGTCCGGCATTGCCGCCACCATCGATGGTGGTAACAGGATTACGGGGATGCCAGCTCAAAGTCACGATTCCCCCCCGCTGATAGTGATTGATGATCTCTTCTGTCATACGAGTAAAGGGGACGCTGTCGAGGTTCTTCTGGTCGCCCATCTCGATTCCGCCAAGGTCGAAGCCCATGATGGCAGGATAGTCGCCGCAGACGTTCTTCACGTCACTGGAGTCCTTCTGATATTCCCAAGTCAGACCATACATCGGATCGTCCTGATGGCCGTACATAATACCCTTCTGACGGAGGGTATCCAGGCGTTCTAATAACTGTTGGGCTGCGGTCTTCTCAGGCTCAGCCTTTTGCTGTGTTGTGCAGGCAGTCACTGCTATTACTGCCACTGCCATAGCCAATATCTTCTTCATATACCTAATTATATTATATATTATCTCAAATGCATCTGTTTCAACAGCCAGTTCTCCCACTCATCCCATTGTTCCTGGAACCAGAAGTGCCATGTAGCCTGATAAGGTGATATCTCCTTGGGGCCTTTTACGGTATTATAGGTAGCCCAAGCCGTTGTGGGAGGCACCACATCATCGTTGTAGCCGAAAGAGAACCATCCTGCCTGCTTATCGGTAATCAGACGGGCAAAGTTAATACCATCATAGTAGCGGGATACCTCAATCTGTTTCTCTTGTCCCTTACCTTTGTTCCAATAGAAATAATGAGGCCATCCACAAGCAATGCCTCTCAGTGAGTTCGTATGGTCACAGAGGGCGGCATGTACCGGAGCATAATAAGTGATGCGCTTGTCAAGGGCTGCTGTTGCAAGGGTAAGGAATCCGCCCTGGCTCGAACCAGACACACCCAGTTCGTTTCCGTTCCATGGAGTATACTCAGCGATATAGTCGAGTGCACGAATACACCCGATAACGACTCGCTTATAATAATGCTTATCGCGATCATCCATATTAAACTCCCAGTAGCCCATCAATGCACCGTTGAAGACATCGTCGTAGACTTTCTGCTCCATTGTCACGGGGATGCCGTGAATGCCGATCTCGAGCGTAATAGCCCCCTGAGAGGCCGTCCACACATCACCTCCATAAGGACGTACACCAGCACCTGGCACACGGAGCAAAGCAGGATAACGTCCCTCCTTTACCGGCACACAGAGGATTGCATAGGTGCGGTAGTTGGGCTGGATATTCTGGAAACTCACCTCATAGACATTGACATCCTTGGTGCAACGTTCAGGCAGAAGACGCTTGGTGGGATTCAAGTCCGTCTTGCGCGCCTCTGCAATAGCCTTCTGCCAGAATTCCGAGAAATCCGCAGGCATCACAGTTGAGGGTTGCAGTTTCTCGGGTGAGAAGGCTGCGCCACACGCACCCTTATAATCCTGACCGTCCACATGTGCGGTGACATCCACACGATAGAAGCCGGGCTGCTTCATCGAACCGGTAAGTTTGAGCGTTCCGTCCTTCAGCACCATGGTCTTCTTGACATCCTGGTACATCTCGGGGCCTGCAGCAAGATCGATGGACACATTATCGAGCAAAGTGCCCGATTTCCTAACTTCAACCACAAATTGGGCTGTCTCACCTGTCTTATAAGTCCAGTCCTGATGGTCAGGCTCCACGGTCACAATAATATTATTACCACGGATTTGGGCCGACAGTGATGCCATTACCATCACACAGATGAGCGTTGATAAGATTCTTTTCATACGCGTTTTTAGTTTGATTTCAAATTGCGGGTGCAAAGGTAGGACAAATTCCGTAGAATACTGAAAATTTTGTTGCTCAATACTTGTACTATTCTGTCAATTTACTCATCCGGACCACTTGAGACTTAATGACTTCCAGTGTCGAAGTATCACCAGAGAACACAGAATTCAGGCCCTGAGCCTCCTGTGCGGGGTCACCTGTATAGTCATCACCCACTTGCCACTGCTCGGCATGCTTGGGCTTAGCGAAACCGCCCCACCCCCAGAAGTTACAGCCTGCGAAATAGCCGCCTTGCTCGGCATTGTCGCCTACAAGTGAGAACACATACTCATAGAAGCCGTCGCGACCTTTTGTAGGAGTACCGAGGTCGAACTTGAAGCCATCACGCGGATAGCCGAATTCTTCCATCACAAGCGGTTTCTTTATCTTCGCGCAGATATCAAGATGACGATCAATATAGTCTTTCGTATTCTCTTTTGCCCTTGGCAGGTTCTCGATCAGAGAGTCGGCCTTAGCCCACCCCCAGTTATAGGGCCATATATGAATATTCGCATAATCAATATTCTTGTCAGCCGTGATACGCTCCCAGCAGCCGTAATCCTCTTCACATCCCCATGCACCTTCAGAACCAATAGAAATCAGATGGTTAGGATCGAGTGAGCGAATGAGGGCAGAGGCCTCTGCAAGCCATTTCTCAAAGGCAGGGAGTGCCTCCTTTGAGAAGGCGCGAGGCTCGTTACCGATCTGCCACGACATGATGGCGGGATCATCCTTATAAGCCAAACCGGTATAACGGTTCGTACGTCCGAGGATATATCTCACGTAGTCATAGAAGAGTTCATGAGCTTTCTGGTTCGTTGCATACTTGCTCATAGCCTCCATAAAAGCAGGGTAGCCGTCTTCATTAGGCCGTGGCTGCTTGCCTGCACCGGCATGCTCCAGATAGAAGCCATAGCCTCCACTCCACTCCCAGGAGTTGTTCAGATAGAGTACAGCCACCATCTGACGCTTACCCATCTCCTGCAAGAGATAATCCAGACCAGCAAGAATCGTGTCGTTATACACACCAGGTGCCACTTGTAGGGTTGGTTCAACCTTCGTCGTCACACCACGCTCACCGTCAGAACCTACCAGGACACGGAGATTGTCGATGCCTATCGACTTCATATAGTCAAGCTCTTTAGTCAGTCGTTCCCTGTCTCCGCCCTGTCCTTCTGAGCCAAGGATAGCACCATACCAGAAATTAGTACCTACATAATAATAGGGCTTTCCGTCTTTCACGAAATGGCCGTTTTCTACTTTCACAAACGGAGAAGTTGTTTGTTCCTGCTTCGTCTGACAAGCCGAAACCAGTAAGATTACCGCTACGGCAAAGATAGATAGTTTACTCTTCATTTATAGTTTCTAGTTATTTATTTTGGTTGCAAAGGTACATAAAAATAAAATAACTACCAAATAAAAACAAAAAAAATGGAGACCACCGAAGTGATCTCCACCTATTTATGAATGATTACCTGAATTACTTCTGGATAAACTTCTTACCATTCTGGATTACGATACCCTTGTAAGCAGCATCAACCTTCTGACCAGCGAGGTTATAGCGAGCACCGTTCTCAGCCTTTACGACCTGAACCTTCTGGATAGCTGTCGGAGCACCCTCGACCTCCCAAGAGATGTTGTCGAAGTAGTAATTATTCTCCAAGGTCTTATCCTGGTTAAGGTTGAAAGCGATAGTCTGCATACCATCAGCCTCAGCAGGTACTTCACCCTCGAATTTATACTCAGCCCATTCAGTCGTAAACTTAACAGGACCACCGATGATTGTATGATGCAGGTATGAACCAGGAGCGACATGAGCCTGTGCTGCAGCCTCTGCTTCCTTGTCTGCCTTGATCATCATAGAGAACTTAAACTTATCACCAGCCTTGAATACATAATCTTTAGCATAGATGAAGAACTGAGCATCCCACTCATTAGCAGCTGCACCAGTAGCATAAACAGTAGCACACTTTGAACCGTCAACACCAGCACCTTCCTTGACATTCCATTTGAAGTTATCCATGTCATTTCCGTCCTTAGACAGCAGGCAACCAGCATCTTCGCCTTCGCAATCACCATTGAAGATTACAGCGCCCCAGTCACCGGCAACAGGCTCTTCGCCACCTTCTTCGCCGCCTTCAGAGCCGCCTTCTTCACCACCTTCTGAGCCACCGCCGCCAAGAGCAGCCTTCAGCTCGTCCTTTGTACCGAACCAAACTCCCTCAATTGTAACACTAACCTCGGAACCGTCATCCTGAATGTACACATTCTGAACGTGCTTATCCCATGTGTCACCCTTGTATGGGTTCTCGTTCTTTTCCTTTGTATCCTTGTTTACATCGGATTCGTAGGTTTTCTCTTTCTCAAGCGCCCAAAAAGCGATACCTTCGGCATCTTCAATAACTTTCATGTTGTCATAGTAGGTTGCGACACAATCTTGCCAATCCTTATACTCATTATAAGTAATATCGAAATGGAATACAAATTGCAAAATTATGTTTAGGAAACATCGCTATCTAAACATGACTTCATGTCTGATGATAACGAATAAGACCAGCCAAAGGAGTCTTCAGAACCGTACCAAGTTTATAGCCCAGACGCTCTGCTGCCTCATGAAGCTCATCCTTGTAGTACCAGGCAACACTGCCCACAAATGACACCGGGAGATCTTGACGACAGTATGGACTGATATGATAGCGCAGGAAATCAATGAAATTCTGAACTACCACACCCCTGACTTCGGAATCATCAAGATGATTTGTAATGAACTCCGAAAGAGAAGCAAGGAAACGATTTGCCATGGGCTGACGATAGACGCGTTTGATGATTTCAGCCAACGTCAACTTAGTCTCCTTTTCAAACGTTTCACGGATATTTTCTGACAAAATACTACCATATAAATCATGAATAAACCGTTTGCCCAGCACAGCCCCACTACCCTCGTCACCGAGAATATAGCCTAATGCTGGTGTGTGTTCAACAATAGCCTTTCCGTCATAAAGACAAGAATTAGCGCCTGTTCCTAAAATACTGGCAATGCCTTCATTACGACCGCAAAGGGCACGAGCTGCACCCAACAAGTCACTATGAGCTTCAACGATCTGAGCCTGTGGAAATGTCTCGCGAAGTAGAACTGTCATGAGCGTTTCCATCTCAGGACGTATGCCACTACCATAAAAATATACAGCAAGTGGAAATTGAGGTGTCAGGATGGCCGAACTTCTCAGTTTCTGGACTTCCGGATTGGAAGCCATCAGAGAAACAAACTCTTCACGAAGGATTCGGACAATCTCTTCACGCGACTGGTGAACAGGGTTAATGCCTTGTGTGTTAAGGACAACAGGCTGAGAGGCGCCAGTCACAATGGCCCAATCAGTTTTGGTGCTTCCACTATCAGCTATTAGTATCATAATACTTCAATAATTTTATGGTTACGGCTGCAAAAGTAACAAAAAAAGATATAAAACTGCAAGATTATGGCTCTTTTTTTCTTAAAACTATGAGAATTTGTGTACCTTTGCACCCTAAAAATATATAAGTACGAAAAAGACAGATGAAACGCTTTTTTCTCATATTCCTCATTCTGACATCTTTTTGTGTTGATGCAGGAGCCGTATTAAAAGAGAAAGATCTAGAGCAAACGCTCACTATTCTCCAGGCGGAGTTAGAGCAGTACAACAACGAACTCTCCGTACGCAGCGTTGCACGTAGGGAACGTACAAAGCGACTGATCACCCAACTGTTACAGACGATGAAGCGAGCCGACCAGAATGCGCTGATGCTTTATTCACAACAGCAGGACAACGTGTTCGACCTGACCTATGCCTGTCACGAAGCTACCAAACAATACAACGATTTCCATAGGCAACGGTTGCCTTTTGCTGAGTTTTTGGAAAAAACAGAGAAAGATATCGCCCGATACGACAGTCTGATACAGCGTCTGGAAAGTATGCCCGACATGACGATGACCAAGTATGGCAATCAGAAGCGCGACACCTGTCTTGTGCTGGCCAAAAACATCAGCAAGATGCTAGAAGGCAATGCCCAGCAGCTGAGACGCAATATCCGGTTCTACAACACGACAGAGCGGCGTCTAAAAGAGCA
>Ga0256405_10005074_pt1 | contig 23446 bp, 19 predicted proteins | sample RumenRJG_02DNA_FD_189096 | JGI IMG/M metagenome (GOLD analysis project Ga0256405, IMG submission 189096) | Bovine rumen microbial communities from Lethbridge, Alberta, Canada - RJG_02 | ecosystem: Host-associated > Mammals > Digestive system > Stomach > Rumen | place: Canada: Alberta... | reverse complement strand
CACGACTTCGAGGCCGCGAGCCACTCCGGGTTCTTCTCGACGTGGTTGTAGGCGTAGGCCGTCATCCACCCGAAGCGCCCCTGGAACCAGACGGATTTCGTCGAATCCATCAGGCTCCCGTCGCGGTCGAGGCAGGTGTACACGCCGCCGTTCACGCGGTCGAACCCGTGCTTCATCCAGAACGGCAGGATGTTCTTCACCAGCTCGTTCCGGTACGTTTTGTTCCACTTCTGCCAATAGGCGGTCTTCATCGGATGTGTTCCTTTCTTCTTTTTTGCTGCGGTTAAAGCGGTTTCAGGTAGAAGGCGTCGTGCGTAATCGCGAACGCCCAGTCTTCGGGCATGCGCTTGAGCTCGTGGCCCGCGCCCCACGAATCGGAATACAGGATTTCCTTCGTCTTCGCGTTGTAGCCGATGATGAGCCGCAGGTGCCCGCCCGACGACTGCGGCAGCCCCGGCTCGGGAAAGATGCCGAGCGTCACGCCCCAGATGACGGGGATGCCCTGGTCGACCTGCGTCTTCACGCCCGCGAGGAAGCGCTTGAAGCGGGTGTCCTTCATCCGCATCTTCTTCAGCACCTTCGGCTTCATCGCCGCGCGGATCGAACCGATGTGGATCAGGTTGCCTTCCGTGAAGTCGTCAATCGAAAGCGTCGGCTCCTTCGCCGTCTTCGCCTCGCGGTTGTAGTCGGCGACCTCCTGTTCCAGGTCGCGCAGGTTGGACGAAAAGGTCACGATCTCCACGTAGCCGAGGCGGCACTTGGAGCCGACCTCGCGCACCGTTTCGCGCATTTCGCGGATGTTGGTGCCCCCTTCCGCCGTCGAACCCGCCATCTGCGCGAGCTCGTGCTCGTCCACCGTCTGCCCGTAGTAGCGCAGGACGCGCTCCGACGTCGCGACCGCGCAGTAGCCCTTCTGCCCCTGGTCCACCATCGGCACGTTCTTGATGAAGACGTCGCCCTCGGCGTTCTTGGTGACATTCGCCTTCACCTTCGCCTTCGCCGCCGAACCCGAGACCGTTTTCACCGCGCCCTTGGGCCGGGATTCCGCCTTCGGCGTCAGCGTCAGGCGCACGTAGTCGGCCGTGCGCGCGCCCTTGCGTTCGCCCGTCATCCCCCAGGCGAGCTCCACGGCGGGATCGGCCTTCGGCCAGTCGCGCACGTAGGCGAAGCCACCGTTCTTGAGCTTGCGTTTCGACGGGGCGCCGATCTTGCCGTTCGGCTCCACCAGCGCGGCGACCTTCGCCAGCAGCTTCTTCAGCTCCGCCTCGTCCAGCGCGCCGCCCGAGCGGTCGTCGCCGCGGTTGTAGAGCGAAATCTCCACGCGCGTCGCGCCCTCCGCGCCGTAGTAGATGCGCGACTCGTAGGCCGGGATGCCGCGCCAACCACTGGCGCCGTAGGTGAGGCAGTTGACGATGTCGCGCTTCTGCGACGCGAATTCAAAGCCGTCGCGCGCGTGGTCCACCGTGAAGTCGACGGCGCTTTCCGACCACGCCTCCTTGCTGGCAAACAGTTCGCCGAGGTCCACTGCCGCCCCCAGCGACAGCGTGACCGTCGCCAGCACCACGCTCACCGTCTTTTTCATTGGCGAAAATGATACCACATTTCCCGTCCGAGCGCAAGCATGAAGCGGCTACGGGGCGGAGGCAGTTGGGTCGAACGCTCGCCCAACTGCCTCCGCCCCTTCGCCGCAGCCGGACCCTCCTCTAGCCAATCTATATCAGCGGCCAATCGGTCGCGTCCTAGTAGAATCCGCACTAGCGGGCGGTCTAGAATTCCTAGAAGCTAAGCGGAGTCGGCCAAAGCCGATGCCGCGCAAAAAGGAACAAAGAAGAACGCCGCCGCTTCCGAGGTGCAGGCGGCTTCGAGGGGGAGGCGGACTGCAGGAGCGAGAGCCGCGCGGCTGGTTCGCGAACTGCGCCGCCAGATGCAAGCGAGACAAGGAAGGCGGTATCCCGCCGACGAAGTATCGCGCCGCAGATGGCGGATGCAGGGCGCGGGAGGCCAAGCGGCTGCGAGCGGTCGCATGGACGCGCAGAACGCCCGGCCTGACATCGTGAGCACCGTTGAATATCGCCCGAGGCCGTAGGCCGAGCCGCCGAAGGCGGGCACTAGCGGCGTGCGAAACAAGCCGCACGCTGGGAAGGCAGTCATGACAGACAGGGTGCGCGCAGAATTGCGGCGAAACAGGCCTCCCTATCTAGAGCTGCAAGCGGCGGCGCGCGACCGACCGCACGAGCCACAGCGCGAGCGCGCAGGCGAGATACCACGCGCATGTGTCGAACGCCGTCCAGCGTGCGAGCGCGTACCGCGCGCACGGCGCGCGCGCGGCCACCCACGACACCGCGACGAGCGCGTGCGTCACGAGCGCCGCCGCGTTGTTCAGGTACGCCGCCGCGCCCGACGCGACACAGCCGGCCGCCGCGCCGAGCGCCGTGAACACCACCGCCAGCGTCGCGAGCGGCAGCGCCACCACGTTCGCCGCCAGCGCCCACGGCGACACGGCCGCGAACGTCCGCGCGACGATCGGCACGCCTGCGGCCCACGCCGCCGCCGACACGCCGAGCACGGCCCGCCGCCGCGACGCGGCCGCGCGCAGGAAGAGGAGGATGCCCAGCATCACCGTGAACGACAGCTGCGCGCCGACGTCCAGCAGGAGCGCCGGATCGCAGACGTGGAACGCCGCGAACGTCAGCGCCCACGCGACGAGCGCGTCGGGCCGCCGCCCGAAGACGGGCGCGAGGCAGCAGAGGCCCGCCATCGTCGCCGCGCGCAGCGCGCTCGGGCTCGCGCCGACGAGGAGCGTGTACAGCGCGAGCGCCGGCACGAGGGCCAGCCCCGCCCAGCGGACCGGGAAGAACGTGACGGCGAGCGCGACGAGAAGGAGCCGCGCGACGACCATCACGTGGAGGCCCGAGATCGCGAAGACGTGATTCGTCCCCGCCGTCGTGAAGAGCCGCCGGGCCGCCGCCGGGATTCCCTCGCGTTCACCCAGCAGCATCGCGCGGTTGAGCGCCACCGCCTCGTCATCTGCGGCCCGCCCCGCGCCCGCCGCCGCCGAGAGCCGTGCGCGCATGCGCGCGAGCCGCCCGGCGAGACTGCGCGGATCGACCGTCGCGACGCGACGCGCCCACGTCCCCTTCCCGCACACCCAGAAGTCGCGCCGGCGGCGGCTTTCCGGCGGCGCGCGCTTGAGCCAGCCCGCGCAGCGCCACGTCTCGCCGACGCGCGGCAGATCCGCCGCGCGCGCGCAGACGACGCGCACCGCCACGCCGTCCAGCGCGCTGTTGAAGAACATCCAGGCGCCGCCCGCGCGCACGCCGCCCGCGACGCGGAATTCCGCCGTCAGCGGCCCGGGGCCCGTCTCCGCGCGCGCGAGCGTGGCGCGGCGCGTCGCTTCGGCCTTCAGCGCGAGCGCGAGGCCCAGGAGGAGCACGGCGAGGTACGGCCAGCGCCGGACGCGCCAGCCGTAGCCGAAGAGCGCCGTGAGCGCGCACGCACCCGCGGCGAGCGGCCAGAGCGCCGCGCCCGCGCCGCAGGCAAAGCCGAGCGCCTCGCCCGCCGCCAGTGCGGCGCACGCCGCCAGATACCTGAAATGGAAAGATTCCTGCTGCATCGCTGTCGCCGCCCGCGCCTCGCGGCCGGCCGACAGGAAGCATATCATATTCCCGCGAAAGAAAAATCACGGGAAGATCACACGGCCCGATCGCGCCGCAGGCGCTCAGGCGACGAGTTCGGCGACGATCTTCTCCAGCGCGCCGGAACCGGCGTTCAAAAGCCTGACCGCGTCCTCCAGCGCGGCGACCGCCGCCGCGCGCGCGCGTTCGTCGCCGAGCCACCGCGCCAGGATCGCCGCGACCGCCTCGGCCGTGAAATCCTCCTGGAGCAGCTCCGGCATCGGCGACGCGCCCGTGCCGCCCGACTTCTCCCAGACGACGTTGACGAGCCCCACGTGCCGCACGCCCTTGATGACGCGGCGCGCGAACGCCGCGAGGACGCGCCCGACGCGGTAGACGAGCACCGTCGGGCAGCGCGCGAGCGCCGCCTCCAGCGTCGCCGTGCCCGACGCGACCACGGCGCAGTCGGCGCGGAGCAGCAGGTCGCGCGCGCCGCCCGACTGGACGCGCACCGACAGATGCGCGGCGGCGCGGCGCGCGACGATCCGGTCGATGGCGCGGCGCGCGCCCTCGTTCGCGGCGGGGATGGCGACGACGAGGCCGTCGAGCCGCGCGACCGCGTCGAGCATCGTCGGCAGGCACCGCTCGATCTCGCCGAGGCGCGAGCCCGGCAGGAGCGCCACGAGCCGCGTCGCCGCGTCGCGCGGCGCGCGTGCGGCGCCGGCGAACGTTTCCGCGAGCGGATGGCCCACGAACGTCGCGAACCCCGGCGTGAAGAGGCTCGGCTCGAACGGGAAGAAGCAGCACAGGCGGTCGAGCGCGGCCTCGATCTTCGGGATGCGCCCGGCGTGCCACGCCCAGACCTGCGGGCAGACGACGTGCACCGCGCGGATCCCCTTCGCCTTCGCGTACGCCGCGAGCTTCAGGTTCAGGCCCGGATAGTCGATCGTGCAGACGACGTCGGGCCGCCACGTGTCGATCGCGCGCGTCATCGTCCGCTTGACACGGATGAAGAAGAAGAGTTTCTTCAGCACCGCCCAGAAGCCCATCACGGCGAGGTCCGCCGTGCGGAAGCCGTAGTCGCCGTAGCCGCGCACCTCGTGCGCGCCGAGGAGCGCCTTGAGGCGGTTGGCGTAGAGGAGCCCCGACTCCTCGCCCGCTAAGAGAAGAATCTTCATGGCCGCAGGGGCGCCGCCGGCAGCCCCGAATCGACGCCGACGAGCGCCATGTCGTGCGCGTTCGCGTAATCGACGACCGCCGCCTTGTCGAGCATCACGAGGCGACCCGCCTGGAAGACGAGCGCCGTCGCGCCCGCGCGCCTCATCACCTTCAGCGTCTTCAGCCCGACGACGGGAATGTCGAAGCGCATGTCATGCCCGACGCGCGCGGCCTTGTAGACGATCGCGCCCTTGCCGCCGAGGCGGCCGCCGCGCCGGATCGCCGCGTTCGTCCCCTCGAACGCCTCCACCGCCAGCACCATCCCCGACTTCACCATCACCGTCTGGCCGACGTCGTGATGGCCGATGTCGCGCACGACGTGCTCGGCGTGGACGGCGTCGCTCTGCTCGGCGGCGGTCAGCCCGCGCCGCGTCAGCTCGCCGACGCCCGGCAGCGCCTCGTCCATGTAGCAGCTCGCGGGCAGGATCGGCACGCCCACCTCGGCGAACTTCTCGGCCAGCTTGCCGAAGATCGAATGCGCGTTCTTGACCTTGAGCTCCGCGAGCCACGCGCGCACCTCGCGGTCGAACGCCGCGCGGAAGAGCGACAGGGGATTGACCTGGCCCGCGAGGAACGCGCCCTCGTAGCCCTCCTGCCCGCACCAGCGGATGCCCTCGGCGATGCCGCCGAGCGTGATCCAGTGCACATGGTCCGCCGCCTTCCACGTCGCCCGCGCGGTCGAGCCGCGCACGGCGAGGCAATCGACCTGACGGACGCCGGCGCGCTTCGCGCCCTCGATCAGCAGCCGCGGATACGACCCTCCGCCGGAAACGACTATCAACTTGTCCATGCCGCACAGTATATCAAAAAAAGCGAACGGGCGCGGCAGAAGCGCCGCGCCCATCCGACCAACCAGCAAACCGAACGGCCTCAGGCTTCGTCGCCGTAGCCCTTCGACTTGAGGTACTCGACAACCTTTCCGACGGTCGTGAGCTTCTCGGCATCCTCCTCGGGGATCGCCGCGCCAAATTCTTCCTCGAACGCCATGATGAGCTCAACCGTGTCGAGCGAGTCCGCGCCGAGATCGTCGACGAACGACGCCTCCGCCGTGACCTGTTCGGCGTTGACGCCGAGCTGCTCAACGATGATGTCCTTTACGCGTTCTTCAAGCTTGCCTGCCATTTTGTTTTCTCCTTATGTTTGGGATGAGTGTATTATACTATAATTTCGTTCGCCTTGACAAGGGGGCAAATTAACCGATCATGCCGCCGTTGACGGAGATGATCTGCCCTGTCACGTACGACGCGTCGTCGCCCGCGAGCCATGCCACCGCCTTGGCGATGTCGAGCGCCGTGCCGAAGCGCTTGAGCGGAATCGTGTCCATGTACGCCTTGCGCACGTTCTCCGGCAGCACGTCCGTCATCTTCGACTGGATGAAGCCGGGCGCGACCGCGTTGCAGCGGATGTTGCGCGAGCCGAGCTCCTTCGCCGTCGTCTTCGTCAGCGCGATGACGCCGCCCTTCGACGCCGTGTAGTTCGCCTGGCCGGCGTTGCCCATGATGCCGACGACCGACGCGATGTTGATGATCGAGCCGCCGAGCGGCGTGCCGTCCGCCGCCTTGTTCTTCATCATCGGCCGCGCGACGGCGCGCGTGAAGAGGAACGTGCCCTTCAGGTTGACGTTCAGCACCGCGTCCCAGTCGTCGTCGCTCATGCGCATGAGGAGCCCGTCCTTCGTGATGCCGGCGTTGTTGACCATGATGTCCACGCGGCCGAAGTCGGCGAGCACCGCCTTCACGCACGCGTCGACCTCCGCCGACACCGCCACGTTCACGCCGTAGCCCTTCGCCTCGACGCCGCACGCCTTGAGCGCCGCGACCGTCTCGTCGCACCACTCCGCCTTCAGGTCGCAGATCGCGACGTTCGCGCCGCATTCCGCGAGCTTTGTCGCGATCGCCGCGCCGATGCCGCGCGCCGCGCCGGTGACGAGCGCCACCTTGCCCTTCAAGTCTGCCATTTCCTTTTCCTCCTTAGGTTCCGTAAATCAGCCCAGCGCCGCCACCGTTGCGTCGAGCGACACGAGGTCGCCGACGTTCGCCGTGACGAGCGCGGCGTCGATCTTCTTGATGAGGCCCGACAGCACCTTGCCGGGGCCGAACTCAACGAAGCGCGTGCAGCCCATCTCCTTCGCGCACGCGACGTCCGCCGCCCAGTTCGTCGTGCCCGTCACCTGCTCGAGCATCACCGCCCGGATCGCCGCGCCGTCGTTCGCGTGCGGCCGCCCGGTCACGTTGGAGAGCACCGGGAACTTCGGCGCGCGAAACGTGATCGCGTCCAGGATCGGCGCGAGCTTCTCGCGCGCGGGCGCCATGAACGGCGAATGGAACGCGCCCGCCGTGGCGAGCGGGATCGCGCGCTTGATGCCGAGCTCCTTCGCGACCGTCGCCGCCTGCGCGATCGCGTCCTTCGAGCCGGAGAGCACCTGCTGCGCCGCCGAGTTGACGTTCGCGACCGTGCAGCCCGTCCTTTCGCACAGCGCCGCCAGCTGCTCCGCGCTCGCGCCGACGATGGCGATCATCCCCGAGGGCGTCGCCTCGCACGCCTCCTGCATGAAGCGGCCGCGCGCCTCGAGCACCGTCAAGGTCGAATCGAAGTCGAGCACGCCCGCCGCGCACAGCGCCCCCCATTCGCCGAGCGAGAGGCCCGCCGCGCACGCGAACGGCATCGCGCGCCGCTTCTGGAGCGCGCGGTACGCCGCGTAGCTCGTCACGAAGATCGCCGGCTGGCAGACGTTCGACTTCGTCAGCTCCTCCGCCGGACCCTCGAAGCAGATCTTCTTCAGGTCGAAGCCGAGCACCGCGTTCGCCTTGTCAAACAGCGCCATCGCCTCGGCGTCCGCCTCGGCGAAATCCCTCCCCATGCCGGGCACCTGCGCGCCCTGGCCCGCAAAAACGCAGCAATCCATGTCGATCCTCCCGTGTCTCAGAAGCGCGCGTTGGCGAACGGAAAGATGTAGGGGCGCTCGCCGTCGTTGATCAGGTTCAGGACGCCAATCTGGAGGCCCGTGTACGTGCCGGCCGCATTGAAGACGCCGACCTGAAGGCCCTCGCCCGACTGCACCGCGTAGTTGAGGACGCCGAACTGCACGCCGACCATGTTCTCGGCGTAGTTGACGCAGCCGAGGCTGGCGCCGGTGAACTCGTTGTCGGCGATGTTCCAGACGCCCAGCTGCAGGCCGCCGCTGACGCCGGCGTTGCGGTTGAGCGCCGCAGCCTGGATGCCGCGGAAGACGCCGTTCATGTTGAAGAGTCCCGCCAGCTGGATGCCGTCGAACTGCTCGGGCGCGTAGTTGGCGCCGCCCGCGATCTGAATGCCCGCCGATTCGCCCTGCGTCACGTTGCCGACCGCGCCGGCCTGGATGCCGTAGGCGCCGCCGCCCACCCAGTTGAACGCCGTCGCCTGGAGGCCGGCCGCCGTGTCGTAGGTCAGGCCGACCAGACCCGCGTCGATGCCGTAGACGTCGAGGCTGCGCGCCAGCACCGCGTCGAGACGGAGACCCCACACGCGCCACGCCGAATAGGGGGTGGTGAACGGCAGCTGCAACGGCGAGGCGATGCCCCACTCGATCGGCGTCACGTAGTGACGGTCCTCCTTGATGACAACCTTGGCGAACGCGCCGCTCGCGACAACGGCCAGCGCCGACAACAACATCAGTTTCTTCATGGTATTTTTCCTTCCTGTCGGCAACAGCGGACAATCCGCCGATGCGCCTATATTCTCTCAAATTATCCGCCTAAAATCAACTGCAAACTCACTCCCCGACCATGTCGAGGGCGTCCCAGTCGATCTCGCCGGCGAAGACGCGCTTGACGGGACCCGTCAGCGTCACGCCGTCAAACCGCGTGCCGTCCCACGCGCCGTCGACCGTCAGCTCGTAGCCCTGCGACGTCTTGACGTGGACCGGGAACCGGAGCCCGTAGTCCGCGACGCCGATGACCGCCGCCGCCACCGAACCCGTTCCGCACGCGAACGTCTCGCACTCGCAGCCGCGCTCGTACGTGCGGATCGTCACGCGGTTCGGCGGACGGTAGACGACGAAATCGACGTTCGTCCCGTCCGGCGCGAACGCCTCGCTCATCCGGATGCGCCGCCCTTCGCCCGCCACGTCCGTCTTTGCGAGGTTCTCGACGGGCACGATCTTGTGCGGCACGCCCGCGACGCAGAAGTCCTCGCCGAAATCCCTCGGCGGCGGCATCGCGACCTTGACGAGCCCGTCGCCGAGGAGCTCCGCGTCCACCGTCCCCGCCGCCGTCTCGAAGCGCATCGTGTCGCGGCGCGCCGCGCCGATCGCGCGCGCGAACGCCGCCACGCACCGCGCGCCGTTGCCGCACAGGTCCGCCTCGGTGCCGTCGGGGTTGAAGAAGCGCATGCGGAAGTCCGCCGCGTCCGAGACGGGCCGCTGCACGAGGATCACGCCCTCGCAGCCGATGCCGTCGGGACGCGTCGCGAGCGCCGCGATTCGGCGGTGGTCGTCGCTCGGGAAACTCCCGTCGCGGTCGTCCACGAGGACGAAGTCGTTGCCCGCCCCGTGCATCTTGACGAATCTGATCGTTTTCATGGCTTAGAATCCGAAGATCGCGTTGTACCAGTCGGCGCGCGACGGCGGCAGCTCCGCGCCGTCGCTCAGCCGGACGAGATCGGCGAGCACGCGGAAGGCCTCGTCCAGCACGACGTCGTCCTTCTGGCGCGCGTTGCGCCGGCGGCGGCGCGCGGGCGGACTCTCCTCGTCCTCGTCGTCGTCCTCGTCCAGCTCGCGGATCGCGCGGTCGCCCGCCATCATCGCCTTGAGTTCGTCGTGCGCGAGCGGCACCGCCTCGCGCTCCGACACCGCCTTCATGCCCGTCACGTTCGCGAGGTGCTTCTGATAGGCCGCGTCGTCCGCGAGCCGCGCCGCGGAAGCCGCCGCCAGCGCCGGGATGTACGTGTCGAGGTTCCAGCACTTCACGAAATCCGCCCGGCGGATGCGCGTGAACGGCAGCGCGTTGTCGAGCTTGTCCTCGCCGATGTCGAGCGAATCGAGGAGCGAGGGAAGGTGGATGTCCGCCTCGACGCCCTTCACCTGCGTCGAGCGCCCGTCCACGCGGTAGAAGCGCGCCGTCGTGATCTTGATCGAGCCGTACTCGTCATGGTATCTGTCGACCGGCGCGACCGTCTGCACCGTCCCCTTGCCGTGCGTGCGCACGTCGCCGAGCACGACCGCGCGCCCCGTGTCGCGCAGATGGCCCGCGACGATCTCCGACGCCGACGCCGACGCGCGGTCGACCAGCACGACGACCGGCTTGCGGAACGTCACGCGGTTGCCGGGCCGGATCGGCAGCGCGTACACGCCGCGCGTCTCGTAGATCTGCACGACGGGCCCGCTCGGCACGAACGCCTCCGCGAGCCGCCCCGCCTCGCGCAGGCTCCCGCCGCCGTCGCCGCGCAGGTCGAGGACGACGCCCGCGACGTCCTGCGCGTTGAAGTCGGCGAGGTAGGTCTTGACGTCGTCCGCGCAGCTGCGGTAGCCCTCCTCGCCCTCCTGCCTGTCCATCGTGCCGTAGAAGCCCGGCAGGTAGACGTAGCCGAGCTTGCGTTCAACGCCGTCGAGCGTCACGCGCTCGACGCGGCCCGTCGCCGCCTGGTCCTCCAGCTTGATCTCGTCGCGCACGAGCTCGATGCGTTTGCGCGCCGTGCCCGAGGCGTCCGCGCGCGGCACGATCTCGAGCGTCACGCGCGTGCCCTTCGCGCCGCGGATCTTGCGGATGGACTTCTTCATCGGCTGCCACATGATGTCCTCCATCTCGCCGCCGGCCTGCTGCACGCCGACAATCCTGTCGCCTTCCTTGATGCGGCCGTCCGCGTCCATCGGCCCGCCCGGCATCACCTCGGCGATCTTCAGCGCGCCATCGTCCATCGACAGCACCGCGCCCACGCCGCACAGCGTCAGGTTCATGTCCATGTCGAACTCCTCCTTCGACGTCGGCGAGAGGTAGTCCGTGTGCGGATCGTACGCGCGGCAGACCGCAGAGAGGTACGACTGAAGGACCGTCTCCTCGTCCGGCTCCGTCAGGACCGTGATGTACTGGCGGTATTTCTTGATCAGGTTCTCCGCCGGATCCTTCGGCGGCTCCTCGTCCGTCGCCGCGTCATCATCCGCCGCATCGCCTTCCGTTTCCGCCGCCGTCGCGGCGCGCGCCTTCTTGTCCGCCGCCGCCTCCGCGTCGAGTTCGCGGTTCACGAGCTGCGCGCGCAGCTCGTACGCGAGACGCCGCCGCCAATGGTCCTCCGCCTCCTCCTTCGTCTCCGGCCACGGCGCGTCCTTGCGCTTGATGCGGTACGTGCCGTTCGTCGGCAGCTCGCCCGCCGCCGTCGCCAGCAGGTTCGTCGCGAAATCGATGCGCTCGGCGAGCCGCGTGCAGTAGAGCCGGTAGAGCTCGTAGCCGAAGCTCACGTCGCCCGCCTTGAGCTCGTCGTCGAGCGTGAACTCGTGCACGGCGAGACGGTCGAGGTCGGACTTCAGGAAGACCGAATGGTCGAAGTCGTAGAAGGCGACGAGGTTCGTCCACGCGCGCTGCGAGATCGTGTCGTTGAACGGCTGGTGCAGGACGTGCGCGTGCGGCAGCATCAGGGCGACGCGCTCGGCGATCTTGCCGTAGTAGTCGCGCGGCGCGACGGCCGTCGCCTCGGCGCGCGCGGCGGCCGCGAACGCCGCCGTCAGCGCAATCAGGATGAGTTTTTTCATGGCATGTTCTCCATCAGGCTCACGAGCCGCTCGAGCTCGGACGGCATCAGCACGACACGTGCGGCCGCGAAGCTCGCGTTCAGTTCGGACGAATTGATGACGACCGCGCCCTGCACTTCGGCGAGGTGCGCCTTGAACGTGTCGGACGCGAACGCGAGAACCGGCGTCACGTCGCCGTCCCAGCCCGCGCCGGCGAGCGCGCGCTTCACTTCCTTCGCCTCCTTCAGCACCTGCGCGAGCGGCGCGCGGTCGGGCAGCTGGCCGTTGAGGAGGATGTGTCCCTCCTCGACCGTCACCGCGCCGCGCCAGTCCTTCGTCTCGATCGCGAAGACGCCCGCAGGGCCCACGACGACGTGGTCGACATGGGCGCGGCCCGCCACGAAATCGTTGAAGACGTGGTAGCTCGCGGGCAGGTTGCGCAGAATGCCCGCCACGCGCTCCTCGCCGCGCGCGCCCTTGTAGAAGCTTTCGACGCGCCGCAGTCCCCGGCTCACGTTCGCGCCCACCCAGACGAGCGCGGCGAAGAGCAGCGCCGCACCGACGGCCGCGCGCGCGAAGATGAAGGCCGCGAGCGCGAACCCCGCCGCGAACACGCCGAGGAAGAGCGGCCACAGCCCCACGACCGTCCCCTTCACGCGCGCCCATTCGCCTGCCTTACCGTGTACCGTTGCCATTTTTCAGCACCTCCGTGATCGTTTCGACATCCAGACCGTACCGCCGCTCCAGCTCCGCCTGCGTGCCGTGCGGGATGAACTCGTCGGGCCAGCCGAACTTGATGTCCGCGCCGATGGCCTCGCCGAAGCCGCCCGCCACCGAGCCGTTCTCGAGCGAGACGATCGTCATCCCCGCCGCGCGCTGACGCTTCAAGAGCACCGCGTCGAACGGCTTCAGGTAGCGCGCGTGCACCGCCGTGCCGCCGACGCGCGCGGCGATTGCGCACGCCTTGCCGTACCAGTCGCCGGTCGCCCAGATGGCGCAGGTCGGGGAGCGGGGAGCGGGGAGCGGGGCATCGGCGGCGGCCGCCGGCGCCACGCCGCGCGGATAGCGGATCACCGTCGGGCCGTCGCGCCGCAGCGCCTCGTCGAGGAGCGCGGCGAGATCGGCGGCGTCCTTCGGCTGGCAGATCGTCAGGTTCGGCAGCGCGCGCAGGAGCGCGATGTCGAACACGCCCTGGTGCGTCACGCCGTCCGCGCCCACCACGCCCGCGCGGTCGACGCAGAAGACGACCGGCAGCTTCGCGATGCACACGTCGTGCATGATCTGATCGACGGCGCGCTGCAGGAAGGTCGAATAGACGGCCACCACGGGCCGCATCCCGCCCGCCGCGAGCCCCGCCGCGTACGCGACCATGTGGCCTTCGGAAATGCCCACGTCCTTGAAGCGCCGCGGGAAGCGCGCGGCGAATTCCGTCAGACCCGTGCCGTCCTTCATCGCCGCCGTGAGCGCCACGATGCGCCGGTCATTCTCCGCCGCCGCCGTGAGCGCCGCGCCGAACGCATCGCTCCAGGTCGTCTGCCGTTCGGCCGGCGCGGCCGCGCGGTCGTCGTCCGGCGACGCGGCGATCGTGAACGCGCCGACGCCGTGCCACTTTTCCGGGTCCTTCACCGCCGGCGCGTAGCCGCGCCCCTTGACGGTGACGACGTGCAGCAGCACCGAGCGGCGGTCCTTCTTCGCCACGTCGAGCGCGGCCGTGAGCGCCGCCACGTCGTGGCCGTCCACCGGCCCCATGTAGCGCAGCCCCATCTGCTCGAAGTAGGCGTGGCCGATCAGCATCCGCTTGATGAACGCCTTGATGCGGCGGATGGGCTTGTTGAGGAACGACATGCCGACCGCCTTCTCGACCGCCTTGACCGCCGCCTTCACGCGGTTGTAGCGGCGGCCCGCGATCAGCCGCCCGAGGTAGCGCGAGAGCGCACCCGTCGGCTTCGAGATCGACATCTCGTTGTCGTTCAGGATGACGATGATCTTCCCGTCCGCGTTCACGCAGTTGTTGAGCGCCTCCAGGCTCGTGCCGTTCGACAGCGACGCATCGCCGACCACCGCGACGACCTGCTCGTCGCCGCCGCGCGCCGTCCGCGCCGCCGCCATGCCCTCGGCCACCGAGATCGCCACGCCCGCATGGCCCGCCACCGCCGCGTCCGCGCGCGACTCCGCCGGGTTGGGGAAGCCGGAGAGGCCGTCCAGCCGCCGCAGCGTGTCGAAGCGGTCGGCGCGGCCCGTCAGGATCTTCCACGCATACGCCTGGTGGCCGACGTCCCAGACGATGCGGTCCTTCTCGGGATCGAACGTCTGTGCGAGCGCCATCGCGAGCTCCACCGCGCCGAGCGACGAGGCGAGGTGCCCGCCGTTGCGGGAGACGGCCGCGAGGATGCGGTTGCGGATTTCGAGCGCCGTCATCATTCCGCCGCCGCCTTTCGCTTGAGGATCAGGAGCGGCGTCGCGTGCTGGCCAAAGTCGTTCAGCACCGTCACGCGGTCGTAGCGCGTCTTGACGCGGCTCCACAGATCCATCTGCCGGTCGAACGGCCGCTCGTCGCAGACGGGAGGGTTGATGGCGAACGTGTAGCCGCTCAACGCCGCGACGGGACATTCCGCGCGGTCGATGAGCGCGCGCCAGTCCGCTTCCGTCAGGATGCTGAACGGCCCCATCTCCAGCCCGTCGGGCACGCGGCGGCCCGTCTCGACGGCGAGGTAGGTATCCTGCGTGAAGAGCGTCTTCCCGCCCGGATCGAGCGCCTCGACGAGCCGCGCCGCGTCCCGCAGCTGCGCAAGTTCGCTCTTTTCCTTCTTGAGCGTCCAGAAGCGGTCCTGGCCGTTCGTCATCCACTGTTCCAGCAGCGGCGAGCCGAAGCTGCACCCCCACGCGAGGCCGAGCGCCAGGAGCGGCGCGCCGCGCAGTTCCGAGACGAGCACCGCCGCAACGACCGCCAAGAGCCCCATCACCGGCACCTGATAGTCCTCATACGGATGCGGCGCCGCCATCTGCACCGCGAACACCGCCAGGAAGCCAAGGCCCATCAGCCACAGGAGGAAATTGCGGGTCGCGGATTGGTCAGGCACAGCCTGACCATCTTCACGCATGGAAAGGCCCGAACGGCTCGTGAAGAGGACTGAACTTCTCGTGAAGATGGCCGAACTGTGTTCGGCCAACCCCAACCCCAGCAAAACGAAAATCGGCAGGTACCACCGCACGAGCCGACTCAGGCTGCCGACCGTGAAGAGCGCGTCAAAACCGCCGCGCGCCGCGTGGTACCGCTGCGCGGCGACAAGGCCCTCGCGCGCGCCGGCATCGAGCAGGAACGGGCCGTAGACGAGCGCCAGCGCCAGCGCGCCGCCGAACCCGAACCAGAGGAAGCTCCAGCCGAAGCGCTTGAAGTTGAGGAGCAGCCCCGTCCCGCACACCGCGAGCAGAATCCCGAGGCTCAGGCGCGTCCCCGCCGCATACCCGAGCGCCATCCCCGCACCCACCAAAAACGCCTTGCATCGGCCCGAACTGCGTGCGGAGATGGCCAGCAGGCAAAACCCCATCATCACCCACAGCTGCGCGAGCGCATACGTCTTGGGAATCGCCGTGTAATAGATGTGGTACAGGTTGCACCCCAAGAGCAGAAACGCGATCACGCCGGCGGTCTTGGCCGTCTGTTCCGTGGAGAGGGCAGAACGGCTCGTGGAGAGGACCGAACTGCGCCCCGCCAACATCCGCGCCAGCCCCGCCGCCAGCATCATCCCGACGAGCCCGATCGTCGCCGTGAAAATCCGCGCGCCCAGAAGCCCGCGCCCGTCCGCCCAGACCCACGCGAAGGACTTGTAGAACTTCGGCAGGAGCGGGCCTTGCGTAAAGGCGAAGTCACGGTACAGCATCTTCCCCTCGCCGACGAGCTGCGCGGCATAGAGATACCAGCCTTCGTCCTGGTTCAGACCCCCGAACCAGACGGCGAAAGCGGCCAAGACGGCGAACGCGAAGATCGCCAATGCGGCATAAACCCTCATAGACTGGATAGTATATCAAAAAAGCGCGGCCAACGGGAGCCGCGATTGCGTTCGCCGCCGCCCGTCAGCGGCCGGGGCCGCGGAATCTGCGGATGTCGCCGCTCGCGCCCTTCAGCCGGAACTTTGGATCATTCAGTTTCGACTCGCGTTTCTGCGGCGCGGCCGTCGCGTCCTTCATCGCCGGCGCCGGCAGCGGTTCCGGCGCCGGCATGGCGAGCTCGATCCGCACGGAGTGGATGAAGCCCGGCAGCTCGTGCGCCAAACGCACGGAAATGAAATTCTCCCGCGTCTCGGGCGTCAGCTTCTCCGCGTCCTGATTGATCTGCCACACCACGTTCCGCCAGTCGCGCTTGAGCCGGCCGGCCGTCGCCGAACGCAGGAGGAAGACCGGGAATTCCTCTCCGTAGACGAACGGCACGGTCCAGCCCGTCACCTGTCCGACCTTGTTCTTCAGCGCACGCGCGCCCGCCGGCGACGCCAGACCGTCCGTCGCGCTCGCCCCCAAAAGCGTCAGGCGGTTGCCGCCGATCGCGGACGGCTTGAGCTGCACGACGAGCGTGAAGCGCTCGGACGCCAGCCGGCCGAGGAGTCGGTTGACCGTCGGCGCGTCCGGGTAGTCGACATGCGAAAAGTCGTTGGTGTCCGTCACGTCCCGGAACATCTCCAGGAAGTCGAGCGGATCGGCGGCCGCCGTCGCGATCAGCTTCTCCCAGCGCGGCTCGCTCACGGAAACGTCGAACATCGCCTCGCAGGCGCACTCGGCCACCAGATGGTCGTCGATCGACAGGCGGACGTTGGCGACGGCGGACTCGAGATAGCGGCGCCGCTCTTTCTGCTCCTCTTCGTGCGCGGCGGCCGCGCGCTTCGCCTCCTCGCGCAACCGCCGGTCGGTCAGCCGCATCTCTTCGGCCCGCAGCCGGCGCTCCTCCCGCTCGCGGGCCGCCTGCGCCTGCGCCGCCTCGCGTTCCAGCTGGGCCTTTTGGCGGGCCGCCGCGTGCGCCAGACGCTCGGCCGCCGCCTTTTCCTCCCGCTCCTGCTCGCGCAGTTCGGCCTGGCGCGATTCTTCCAGTTCCGCCAGCCGAACGCGCTCGCGCCGGTCGTTCCAGGTCTGCCAGAACCACATCAAGCATGCGACCGCGGCACCCAGGATGAGTGCCGCGGTCGCGTTGGACAGGATCGCCCGCCTCCGCGCGCGCGCCTTCGCCTTCCGTGCCGCCTCCTGCGCCCTTCTCAGGTCGTAGCAACCGTCAACAGACATTGCGCGCGACTCCTGCCGATCAGTTCTTGTACGTCACGACGCCCTTGCCCTTGCGGATGACACCGATGACGCTGTACGGCTGGTGCTGCGCCTTGAGGATGTTCGTCGCCTTCGTGAGCTGGTTCTTCGGGATGATCACCACGAAGCCGATGCCCATGTTGAAGACGCGGTACATCTCGTCGTGATCCACCTTGCCGCGATTCTCGATGTACTTGAAGATCGTCGGGACTTCCCAGCTCGACCGATCGATCTCGGCGTTCACCGCCTTGGGCAGCACGCGCGGCAGGTTGTCCGGGAAGCCGCCGCCGGTGATGTGCGCCATGCCGGTGATCTTCACCTTGCGCTCCATCAGCTTCGCAACCGGCTTGAGGAAGCTCTTGTGCACCGCCAGCAGCGCGTCGCCGAACGTCTGGTTGGTGCCGGGGAGCTTATCCTGCCAGCTGTGCTGGTCGAGGTCGAAGATGACGCGCCGCGCGAGCGAGAACCCGTTCGTCTGCAGGCCGCCGGAGGGGAAGCCGAGGATGACGTCTCCCGCACGGATGGACTTGCCGGTGATGAGATCCTTGCGCTTTACGCAGCCGACGATCGTGCCGACGAGGTCGTACTCGCCCGCCGGGTAGAGGCCCGGCATCTCGGCGGTCTCGCCGCCCAGAAGCGCCATGCGGTTCTCCCGGCAGGCCTTGCACAGGCCCGCCACCACGTTCTTGAACTGGTCGGGATCGACCTTGGAGGTGCCGACGTAGTCCATGAAGAAGAGGGGCTTGGCGCCCTGCACGAGGATGTCGTTGACGCAGTGGTTGACGATGTCCTGGCCGACCGTGTCGTGCTTGTTCATCATCGCCGCGACCTTCAGCTTGGTGCCCACGCCGTCGGTCGACGCGACAAGGATCATGTCCTTGCCCGTCGGGACCTTGTGGAGACCGCCGAAAGCGCCGATGCCGCCGAGCACGTTGGCCGTCTTGGTCGCGGCCACCATCGCCTTGATGGAACTGACCGCGCCCATTTTCACGTCGATGTTGACGCCCGCCTGCGCATAGGCGGATTTGTTTTCCTTCGCCATGGGCTTACAGCTTGTTGTTCGAGCCCAGCACCTTGACGATCTTGTGGATGTACATCTCCTTCATCGCCTCGCGCGCCGGGGCGAGGTACTGGCGCGGATCGAAGTGGCCGGGGTACTCCGCGAAGTGCTTGCGGATCGCCGCCGTCATCGCCAGACGCGAGTCGGAGTCGATGTTGATCTTGCACACCGCGCTCTTCGCGGCCTTGCGCAGCTGCTCTTCCGGAATGCCGACCGCATCGGGAAGCTTGCCGCCGTACTTGTTGATCGTGTCGACGCAGTCCTGCGGCACCGAGCTCGAGCCGTGCAGCACGATCGGGAAGCCGGGAAGCTTCTTCTCGATCGCCTTGAGGACGTCGAACGCCAGCGGCGGCGGGACGAGCTTGCCCGTCTTGGGATCGCGCGTGCACTGCGCGGCGGTGAACTTGTACGCGCCGTGCGAGGTGCCGATGGAGATCGCGAGCGAGTCGCAGCCCGTCTTGGTCGCGAACTCGACCACTTCCTCGGGCTTCGTGTAGTGGCTCTCGGCCGCCGACACCTCGTCCTCGACGCCCGCGAGGACGCCCAGCTCCGCCTCGACCGTCACGTCGTGCTTGTGCGCGTAGTTGACGACCTTCTTCGTGAGCTTGATGTTCTCCTTGAACGGGAGCGAGGAGCCGTCGATCATCACCGACGAAAAGCCGGAATCGATGCAGCTCTTGCACGTCTCGTAGCTGTCGCCGTGGTCGAGGTGAAGGACGATCTGGGGCTTCTTGCAGCCGAGCTCCTTGGCGTACTGGACGGCGCCTTCGGCCATGTAGCGGAGAATCGTGGGGTTGGCGTACTTGCGGGCGCCCTTCGAGACCTGCATGATGACGGGGCTCTTGGTTTCGACCGCGGCCTGGATGATGGCCTGCATCTGCTCCATCGTGTTGAAGTTGAAAGCGGGGATGGCATAACCGCCCTTGACCGCCTTGGCGAACATTTTCTTGGTATTGACAAGACCAAGCTTCTTGTAGCTGACCATTTCGATTACTCCTTGTTTTTGCCCCATTTGGGGGAAATTGGCACGCATTATATCAAAAAAACGGCCAAAAAGCAAGGGGGAAGCGCAAACTTTTTGAAAATTTGGTTGATGTGATGGCGGAGGGTGAGGGATTCGAACCCCCGGAGCCTTTCGGCTCAACGGTTTTCAAGACCGCCGCGTTCAACCACTCCGCCAACCCTCCAGGTTTTGGTGTGAGTCTCCGCGCTCCTTTCGCTTCGCTCCACTCGCTTGGAGACTCACCTCGTTTTTTCTCTCTTCTCTCTTCTGAAACCTTTCGCTTCGCTCCACTCGCTTGGAGACTCACCTCGTTTTTTCTCTCTTCTCTCTCCTGAAACCTTTCGCTTCGCTCCACTCGCTTGGAGACGAACCAAAATCTACTTTTTCTTGGCGAGGGAGGGATTGAGGGGCGTGGACTTCACGAGCTCCACGATCTGCGCCGTCACCTCCGGATTCGCCTTGAGATAGTCAATCGTCGCGAGCGACCCCTGCGCCAGCTGCGTATCGCCGAAGCTGAGCCAGCTGCCGCGCTTCTCCACCACGCCGCGCGCAAGCGCCGCATCGAGCACCGACCCTTCGTAGGAGATGCCGCACGTGTAGAGAATGTCGAACTCCGCCTCCGTGAACGGCGGTGCGACCTTGTTCTTGACGACCTTCACGCGCGTGCGGTTGCCGACGACCTGCCCCGCCGTGTTCTTGATCGCGCCGATGCGCTGCACCTGCAAGCGCACCGAGGCGTAGAACTTGAGCGCCTTGCCGCCGGGCGTCGTCTCGGGATTGCCGAACATGACGCCGATCTTCTCGCGCACCTGGTTCGTGAAGATGCAGAGCGTCTTCGTCGACGCCAGCACCGACGTCAGCTTGCGCATCGCCTGCGACATGAGCCGCGCCTGAAGCCCCATGTGGCTGTCGCCCATGTTGCCGTCGATCTCCGCCTGCGGCGTGAGTGCCGCGACCGAGTCGACCACGATCACGTCGAGCGCGCCCGACTTGCACAGCTGCTCGCAGATCGTGAGCGCCTCTTCGCCCGAATTCGGCTGCGCGACGATCAGGTTGTCGAGATCCACGCCGATCTTCTTCGCATAGCCGGGATCGAGCGCGTGCTCCGCGTCGATGAACGCCGCGACGCCGCCCGCCTTCTGGGCGTTGGCGACGACATGCAGCGCGAGCGTCGTCTTGCCCGACGACTCCTGACCGTAGCACTCCACCACGCGGCCGCGCGGCAGCCCGCCGACACCGAGCGCGAGGTCGAGCGACAGCGCGCCCGTCGAGATCACGGCAATGTCCTCGATCTCGCGGTCGCCGAGCCGCATGATCGACATCTCGCCGAACTCCTTGCGGATCTGGCTCATCACCGCGTCGAGCGCGGTGTTGCCGGTCGTCTTCTTCGCTGCTGCTTCCTTCGCCATGATGCTACCCTTTCCGTTGGCGGATAGTATATCAAAAATTGGCGCACCGGTGCGACCCCGGCGTCCGCCCCTACTCTGCAAGCCGCGCCGACAGCACGAGATACACCAGCTTGCGGTAGTCGGAGCCCGTCATCGGGCGCTTGCTGTTGCGCGCGGGATGGTGGGCGATCACCATGTCCAGCTCGGGCAGGACGGTCAGCCGCTGCCCGTTCAGGCCGCGCGCCGAGAAAGCGCCCTTGTAGACCGGCGGCGTCTGCGCCTCCTTCTCGATCCACCACATGTATCCATAGCCGCCGCCGCGCGGGAACTTCGACACAGGGCTGGTGGACTGCTCGATCCATTTCGGCGAAACGAGCTGTAGCCCTTTCCACCGACCCTTCCTCAGCATCAGCTGGCCCACCTTCGCCAAATCGCGCACCGACAGCGCGAAATCGTACGCCAGATGTTCCGAAACCGAGCTGTCGCCCACCTTGCGTACGGCCGACGCATCCCAGTCCTGAAAACGGAGCGGGCGCGCAATTTCGTCGGAAAACGCCTCGGCGACGCTCTTCTCCGTCACCTTCTCGAACACGGCCGCCGCCACATTGAAATCCCAGTTGTTGTAGACGAAGTGGCCGCCGGGCAAGACGCTTCCGCGCACCATCCCCTTGGGCGCCGGCGCATCGGCGGCGGGATGGTAGCACCCCGACCGCGACGTGACGAGGTCGCGCACCGTCGCGCTCCTTTCCCGCCGCTCCAGCCCGCCGACATCGCTGATCTCCAGCGATTCCAGCGTGGCATTCAAGTCGATTTTTTCGGTGGAAACATAGCGGCCGTAGAGGAGCGACAGCAGGCTGGGCCAACAGGAGGAAACGCTCGCCGACTCGCTGACGGCGCCATATTCGAACACGACCTTTCCGCCGACCACGACCATCATGGCGCGGGTGCCCAGCCCGTATTTCTTGATGGCACGCGGGATGAGCGCCAGCTTCTTGGAATCGAACCCCAGCGTCTCCGGCGCCGCGTGCGCCCAGTCGCCGTCCGTGCCGCCGCCGTACCGGTCCGCCGTCTGCGCGCGCGCCACGTCGGCATGCTCCTCCCAGAAGTCCGTGCCCAGCAAGCGGAGCGTTCCCGTCACCCGCATCATAAACGCCATCTTCTTCATCATGTGTTCGCTGCGGCGGGCGCGCTCGAGGAACCGCGGGCCTTCGGTGATCATGCAGCGGAACACCTCGGCGCGGTCTTCGCCGGGCGTGGTCTGGGCGTAGGCGTTGATGAAGGCCGCCTGCACCGTCTCGTTGGTCTTGTTCGTCGCAATGCGCTCCCTGTCCCGCTTCAGCTGGGTGCGCTCCCGCTGCTCCGCGACCGACCGCTCCTTGCCCTCCGCCAGCCGCTGCCGGTAGCGCTCCATCGCCCGCTTGTCCTTGTAGGAGCCGAAATTGGCCCACTGGCTGCCCGTGTAAAGGAATTCCCTCGGATTGCACTCCTCCCATTCCCGCCGCAGCCGCGCATCGAGGTGCGCGCCGTCGAACTTGTGGAACATTTCATGGTAGACGACGTCCTTGCCGAATCCCAGCGGCAGTTCGATCCCGGCGCCCGAGGCCACGCCGCCCGCGTGATTCCCCTCGAAATCGACAATCTCGTCGGAGAACCAGACGGAATTGATGTTGCACGCCTTCACGAATCCGACCGGCAGTTCTTCAAGGATGCCGATGAACCGGTCGTAGTCCGCCAGCACCTTCATCAGGCGTGTACCATCCAGCCGCTCCATCTTCTCCTTGTTCAGGAAAATGCCGAGGTCGCGCGCGCGCTTTTCAACGCGCTTGAGCTCGCGCCGCGCCTTGGCCCTTTCCGCCGGCGAGACCGACGCCAGCGCGGGTTCGGCCTCGGCCTCGACGCGCTTGCGATAGTCCTCGTAGTCGTCAGCCGCTGCACGAACGGCCACAACGGCCAGCAAAGCGATCCCCAAAGTCTTCATGTCGCATTTCCGTCCTGCGGCCCCATTGTATCACATTGACGCCGCGTCCGTCCAGCGGGATTCCACCACGGACAGCCGCCGATTCAGCTGTTAGCGGACGTAGATGTGCAGATCGTTGTGTGCGCCGTTCAAACGCAACTCGTGCAGCACACCGTCCGAGAACTGAACGGCAAAATAGCGCAGATTTCTCAGTCCGCCGCCGAGATCTGTCGAATGTTTCATCGTATCGGTATCGCCCGGCCCTTTGAGCAGGATCCAGCCAAACGGCTCCCATGCTATTGATTCTGGATTGTGATACATTACCTTGGCACGCAGATTCTCAAAGTCGCCGTCGCCGTGAAACTTCACATAGTCCTGCGGACGACCGACTTCATAGGCATCAATCAGCGCAAAACCCTCCGGCGCATCCGGCGCCGGGTAGTTGACGGACCGCGAGAAAATGCAACCGCCTAAAAGCGCGGCTGAAATGATTCCGGCAAAAGCGAGCCGCAAGCGTTCTTTCATCGACATATTCATTCTCCCTCATCGTTGATTGTGTCCAATGGCGCTATTGTATCATGTCCCACGTCAAATGTCCACGACACTCTGACGTGCGCCGTGCCGTCTTAACTGCCTTTCCTGTGTGCGGTCGCTGGGGCGGAGCGCGGTTTGGCGACGTTGAAGGCGAGCCAGGCGCACTCTGCACAATGACTTTCTCAATCAGGCGAGACTTCACCGAGCGCGGCCGTAGGTTCATTTTCGCGGAGCGAAAAACACGGGCCGCGCGTTCGCCCCAAACCGCGCTCCGACCCAGTGACCGCGTGCGGCTTACTTCAAGAACCGGCCGGTCACCGAGCGCGCGCACGCGGCGATCTTCGCGGGCGGCCCTTCGCACACAAGCTCGCCGCCCGCGTCGCCGCCGCCCGGCCCGAGGTCGATGATCCAGTCCGCGCACTTCATCACGTCCGTGTTGTGCTCGATCACGACAATCGTGTTGCCCGCGTCGCGCAGCTGCGCGAGGAGTTTCATCAGCTTCGCGATGTCGTCGAAGTGAAGCCCCGTCGTCGGTTCGTCGAGAAGGTACAGGGTCCGCCCCGTCGCGCGCCGCGAGAGCTCCGTCGCGAGCTTGATGCGCTGCGCCTCGCCGCCCGAGAGCGTCGTCGCCGACTGGCCGAGCGCGATGTAGCCGAGCCCCACGTCCACAAGCGTCTGGAGCTTGC
>Ga0256405_10005073_pt1 | contig 23446 bp, 22 predicted proteins | sample RumenRJG_02DNA_FD_189096 | JGI IMG/M metagenome (GOLD analysis project Ga0256405, IMG submission 189096) | Bovine rumen microbial communities from Lethbridge, Alberta, Canada - RJG_02 | ecosystem: Host-associated > Mammals > Digestive system > Stomach > Rumen | place: Canada: Alberta... | reverse complement strand
TTCGGGACCGCGAGGCCGCTGGTTCGAATCCAGTCGTCCCGACCATGACAGCTCGGGGCCAGAGGTTTCATGCCTCTGGCCTTTTCGTTTGGGGAATCGAACCCCTTCCGAACGCCAAACAATTACAATTTTTGTACCCCATCAAGAGATGGGCTATGGCGTCGACAAGGAACCCTGCAGCCATGGAAGACGGCACGCAAGAACTCACACGGCTCGCTATCTTCGACTACGACGGTACGATTGTCTCCGGCCAGTCGGGCCTGCTCATCTCGCGCTACATGTTCTCCCTCAAGCTCATGAAGAAGCGCCATGTCTCGTGCCTGATCTGGTGGGGCATCCGCTATCTCCTGCACCTGCCGCATCGCGAGGGCGAGGCGCGCGAGCTCGTCTTCAAGGGGCTCTCGGACGAGCCGCCCGAGGAAGTCGACGCGTTCATGCGCGAGTTCCACGATGCGGTGCTCGCCCCGCTCTACAGGCCGAAGGCGGAGGCCGAGGTCGCCCGATGCAAAGCAGAGGGCTATCCCGTGCTCATCGTCTCGGCGACCTTCTCGATGCTGGCCGATATGGCCGCGGAATATCTGGGAGCGGATGCCGCCATCGCAACCGTCATGGAGCGGGACGAGGACGGGATGTACACCGGCCGCGTGCAGGGAGACGTCATCGAGGGGAAAGCGAAGCTCACCGCGATCCGGCGCTGGGCCGACGACCGTTACGGCGCCGGGAACTGGGAGATCTCACGTGCATACGCCGATCACTACAGCGACAGGGATCTCCTCGGATCGGTCGCCCACCCCTACGCCGTCTGTCCCGACGGGCTTCTCAGGAGATATGCCAAGAAGCGGGGCTGGGATATCCTCAACTGGCGCGCGTAGCTTCGCTCCACCCAACGGCGTCCTCGGGGAAATCGATTCCGTAAACAACAAGGCCAGAGGCGAAGCACCTCTGGCCTTTATGCGTAAACCTGCTTTGGAGCCTGGGTCCGGGGCTGCGATGCCTATGCCTGCGCGGCTGCCTGGTTCTTGATGTTGTTGCAGATCCACAGCATGAAGAGGTTGAGGATGAGGCCGGTGAACGCTCCGCCGAGCTCGGTGAACTGTTTGCTGCCGCTGAAGAGGTCGAGCGCGATGCCGGCGACCGTCAGCACGAGCTGGCAGATGATGAGGAAGCGGACGGGGCCGATCTTGGTGGCGTCCTTCGAGGCGATGATGCCGAGGATGCCCTCGATGAGGCTGACGAGCGCGGAGAGCAGGCCGCCGATGCCGATTCCGAGCAGCAGGCCGGATGCTTCACCCTGCGAGATGCCGGCCTCGGAGACCAGGGACTCGGCCTCGGTGGGGTCGAGCGAGCTGATCACGCCGCTGCCGAAGAAACCGAAGGCGGCGGCCAGCAGGCAGAAGATCGCGCCGATGACCGAGAGGATGGAGAGGATGAGCAGTACTCTCTGGCTTCCGGAACGCTTCATATGGAGTACCTCCTGGATATCGATTCCCCCGCGCCTGGCGTGCGGGGAACACGTACCGTGCCGGACCATCGGTAAATGATAGAGAAACGACCGCGTTTATGCCAGCGCCTTTTGCCTGCCATCCGGAGGCTTCCATCGCGCGGAGCCCGCACGTCTCCCGGCGCTGCCGCTACCATGTGATGCAGAAGGCAGCATCGACGAGAGGAGCATCATGAACGAGACCATCCAGACCCTCAAGACCCGCCGCTCCGTGCGCACGTTCTCCGACCGTCCGGTTCCCCGCGAGCTCATCGAGCAGATCATCGGCGCGGGCCTCTGGGCGCCGAGCGGGATGGGCAGGCAGTCGCCCATCATCGTCGCCGTCACCGACCGCGCCCTGCGCGACCGCATCTCGCAGATGAATGCCGACGTCATGCGTGCGGGCGGCTATGCGCCCGAGGGCGAGTTCGACCCGTTCTACGGCGGACCCGTCGTGCTCGTGGTGCTTGCCGATCGGAACGTCGGCACGTTCGTCTACGACGGTTCCCTCGTCATGGGCAACATGCTGAACGCAGCCAAGTCCCTCGGCGTCGACTCCATCTGGATCCACCGTGCCAAGGAGGTGTTCGACTCCGGGGAGGGCAGGGCCATCCTCGCCGAGCTGGGCGTCGAGGGCGATTACGAGGGCATCGGCAACTGCGTGCTTGGCTTCTCCGCAGCGCCCGTGCCCGAGGGCGCCCCGCGCAGGGATAACCGCGTGTATTGGGCGGAATAGGCTCTCGGCCTACCCCCGCGATCAGAACCTCAGCTGTCCGAGGAGCGGCAGGGCGATGAATGTCGCCGTCGCATTGCCGCTCAGGACCTGCCCCCAGATTGTGAACGCGTTGGCGATCTCGGCGGGCTCCACGAGGTAGAGCACCTGGAGGATCAGGTTGAACGCGAGGCAGCCCACGAACGCGACGTTCATGACGTCGCTGGGGATGCGGGCGATGGCGCGCTCCATGGCGGGGTAGACGATCCACACGATGAGCGTGCAGGCGAGGCCGAATCCGACGGCGTTCTGCAGGCAGATCTGGCCCATGAAGTTGCAGAACATGTCGCTGTAGTCCCAGAGCGAGTGGTCGGCGTTCACGAGCAGGCCGCCGACGAGCTCCATGAGCGTGCAGACCGCGCCGTTGATGACGAAGCTGAGGAACAGCGGCACGAAACGCACGTTGATCTTGCTGACGAGCCAGTTCTTGAGCGGGTAGAGCCAGAGCGCGCAGATGACCACGGCGATGCCCTCCATGGCGAAGGGGAAGAGCAGGTCGCGCCAGAGCATCGTGTTGGAGGGGTCGTATTCGCCTGCCACGACGCCCGCGCGGATGAGCATGCAGAAGCCGAGCTCCATCCAGTGGCCGAGCACCGAGAAGACGCAGTAGTACATGATGAGGTTGCGCCACTTGGGCCAACCCTTCTTGGCGATGAAGTCGCCGCCTTCGACATCGGTGCGGCGCTCGTAGGAGAGCTCGTTGACGAGCGCCTCCTTGGGACGCTTGGAGAAGATGAAGTACAGGATCACGAGCACATCGACGAGGAGCTGGAAGATAAGGACCGGGAGCTCGGTGTGCGAGAAGAAGAAGTAGTTGATGACGTTGAGGACCATGTTGATGGCCGACAGGATGATGATGGCGTTGCGGGCGATGCGCAGGCGCTTCCAGATGAGGTAGAAGCACACCACGTGGAAGGTCAGGTTGATCCAGTCCACGACCGTCGTGTAGCTGTAGACGACCTCGTCGCGCGTGATGAAGGTGAGCATCGTGAAGCTCAGGATGATGTTCAGGGCATAGCTGAACTGGAGCAGGCGGATGAAACCGAGCTTCCTGCGCTCCTTTATGAGGCGCCGCGCCTCCGCGATCTGCGCCTCCTCCTGGGTGATCTGCGTCACGCGCATCAGCTTCATGCCCAGGTACACGTAGAGCGTCTGCATGAAGAAGGAGAAGATGTACGAGGTGAGCGTGGAGACTTCCATCATCGAGCCCTGAGACAGGGTCCAGACGGCGCGGACGGCCTCGAGGGCGGCCATGATTTGGGAGATGACGGTGTAGGACTTGAGGGCGAGGTGGTTCTTGAACGACCTGATGCCGTTGATGCCGCGGATGAGGCTGAGGACGCCGTCGAACAGGATCAGGCCGAAGCCCATGTAGACGAAGACCGCTGCGCTGTGCTCGGAAACGGACAGAATCTCCGCCAACTCCTCGGGGCTGGCGGTTGTCTGCATGAAACCGAAGCCGATGAAGCCCGTGAGGCCGAGAAGGATCTCGAAGATGCCGCCGATGATCGAGAGGATCGAGAGGATCCTGAGGGCCCTCCAGTGCCCCGCGAACGGGCGTGCGGTCTTTTCCGTGGCCATGCCTTCCTCCAGATGGACAGATGCTTCCGTATTCCGTAACTCATACATGATAGAACGATTCGAGCGCGCAGGCTTGCGTTTATCGCATGCCCGTCCGATTCAATTCGGTAGGCAGCGTCGCGGCGTGGGGCATCCTATGCGCGGACGCTCGCGACCGACACGGGGAAGGAGAAGTACCGGTCGGGGTAGGGTTCGTCGGCCAGCGTGAAATGCCACCATTCGCAGCTGTAGGGCTCGAACCCGCCGCGCATCATGACGCGTTGCAGGAGCTTGCGCATGCGGTGCTGCTCCTCGGTGATGCCGGTGTAGTCGGGGTGCGACACCCCGTCGAACAGGTCGAAGGGGCTGCCCATGTCCACCTCGCGGCCCGTCTCCATGTCGAAGAGCGTGAGGTCGACGGTGCTGCCGCGGCTGTGGCTCGAGCGTGCGGCGATGTAGCCCAGCTCGAAGGTGGCGGTCTTGTCGATGTTAGGGTAGAAGTAGGGCTTCATACGCTGGTCGGTATCCTCGATGCCCCACAGCACGAAATGCTTGACCGCCGTGGTCGGCCGGTACGCGTCGAAGACCTTGAGGCGGTAGCCCTGCACGAACAGCTCGGCCGCCACGCTCTTGAGCGCGCGTGCGCACTCGCGCGTGCACAGCGCCACGGGCTCCTCGTAGCCGTCGATACGGTCGCCGATGAAGTTGTACGTGGAGTGGTAGCGGATCTCCTGGATGATGCTCGGCACATAGTCCGCCAGCACGACGAAATCGGACGCGTCGAGCTCGGGTTCCGGTCTCCTCATCGCTGCTCCCTCGACTGCTTGAATGGAAAACAACTTGATTATATGCGCCGATGGATTTCGGAGCGGCCGTTTCGAAGAAACAGGGTGCTATCTGCCAGCGTTTGCGTGACAATATTCCCTGCATACCGCGTAGCTGAAAGGGATACCCTCCGCATGGACCTCAACTCGTTCACCACGTTCAAGACGCTCGGCGAGATCAACACCGCCATCTCGCAGGCAGCATCGCTCGACGCCGCCCTCAAGGCCGGCCTCAAGATCATCCGCGACAACCTCGACGCCGAGATGGCCGTCATCTGGTTCTATGACAAGGAGGGCGATAAGAAGCTCCATCCCTCCTACTGGGTCGCGCCCAACGACATCACCGACCGCGTCCACGCCGTGGGCGAGGGTGCGGTGGGACGCTCGTACCAGAACCAGAAGGCCATCCGCTCGCTGTGGTTCGAGACCGACCCCGACGTCGCGACGCAGGCGGACTTCGAGGGCATCGAGATCTCCTCCGCCATCTGCGCGCCGTTCTCGAGCCCCTTCGAGGACTACGGCGTGGTGCAGGTGGTCAACAAGGCGGGCGGCGGCCGCTTCACCGAGGACGACGCCGACGTCATCGAGATCATGAGCATGCTGGTGGCACAGGCCATCTCCAAGAACGAATCCCGCTTCGAGATGTGGGAGCACGGCGAGCCGGTCATCGAGCTGCGCGGCATCACGCGCGAGTTCCAGAACGGCGACACGATCTCCAAGATCCTGCGCGGCATCAACCTCGACGTGTACGAGGGAGAGTTCCTCGTGCTGCTCGGCGAGTCGGGCTGCGGCAAGTCCACGCTGCTCAACATCATCGGCGGCATGGACAAGGCCACCTCGGGCGAGTTCCGCTGCTTCGGCCAGGACTTCTCGAACGCGGACCGCGACATGCTCACCGAGTACCGCCGCCACAACATTGGCTTCATCTTCCAGAGCTACAACCTCATGCCCAACCTCAACGCCTACCAGAACCTCGCGCTCATCGCCGAGCTGGTGGACGACCCCCTGCCCATCGAGGATGCGCTCGAGAGCGTCGGCATGGCCGAGAAGGCCAGAAGCTATCCCTCGCGCCTCTCCGGCGGCCAGCAGCAGCGCATCTGCATCGCACGCGCACTGGTCAAGCGCCCCAAGCTCATCCTCGCCGACGAGCCCACGGCAGCGCTCGACTACACCACCTCCATCGAGGTCCTCACGGCCCTCGAGAAGGTCGTCGCCGGCGGCACCACGATGATCATGGTCACGCACAACGAGGAGATCGCGCGCATGGCCAACCGCGTGGTGCGCCTGAGGGGCGGCCTCCTGCACGAGGTGACCGTCAACCGCCATCCGGCCAAAGCGGCGGACCTCGTCTGGTAGGGTGCGGCGCATGAAGAAGACCAGGCTCATAGAGCTGCTCGCGCATATCCGCGCTACGCTCGTCTCGTTCCTTTCCATCGTCATGTTCGTGGCGCTGGGTGTGGGCGTGTTCCTCGGCATCCGCGCCTCGGCCGTCTCGCTCGAGCAATCCGCGGAGCAGCTCTTCGCGGACAGCGGCTTCCACGACTTCGAGATCCTCTATCCCTACGGGCTGTCCGACGACGACCTTGCCGCCATCGCAGCGGTCGACGGCGTGGATTCGGTCGCGGGCATCTACCGCGCCTACGCCGTCCATTCCGTCGATGGGAACGGCACGACGTTCGCGATCCACTCCATCACGGACGGTATCGACGAGTGCTCCGTGGTCGAGGGCGCCATGCCCTCCCGTCCCGACGAGATTGCCATCAACAGCGCATACGCGTCTCGTAACGGCATCCATGTGGGCGACTACTTCGAGTTCAACCACGACGCCGCGGAAGACGACCCCGATGGCATGGCCTACCTCACGACGGACCGCTTCAAGGTGACCGCCATCATCACGAGCCCGCTCTACCTCATCCAGGTGGGAGGGACGCTGGGCATCACCTCATCGGGCGACTCCATCGGCGGATTCGCCTTCGTGCGCGATGCGGCGTTCGACCCTGCGGCGTTCCTCGACATGCATCCCGGCGCCCTCGTCCGCGCCTCGTCCCTGCGGGGGCTCCCCACCTTCTCCGACGGCTACCGCACGCAGTCGGACGAGCTTGAGGAGACGATCGAGGCCCTGGGCGAGCCGCGCGCGAAGGCGCGCTACGACGAGCTCTACTCCGAGGCACGGCAGAAGATCGATGAGGCAGAGGCGCAGCTGGCCGAGGGCGAGCAGCTGATCGATGACGCCAACCGCCAGATCGCCGAGGGCGAGGACGCGCTCGAGAGGGGCGAGCTGCAGCTCGAGAACGCCATCGCGCAGCTCGAGACCGGGCAGGCGACCTACGAGCAGACGGCGTCGCAGGGAGAGCAGATGCTCGGCGCCATGGAGGGCGCCCTCTCGCAGCTCCAGACCGCCTACGATACCGCCAAGGCGGCGCTCGACACCAACGCCGCCCGCGTCGACTCCCTCACCGGAGAGGTGCGCGCGATCGCAGGCGAGATCTCCACGCTGCGCGAGGCCTTCGACAAGGCCGGCGCCGACCTCCGCGAGCTCGACCAGGAGCTTGCCGACGGCCTGATCACCGACGAGGAGTACGCCGCGCGCCGCCAGGCCATCGAGGACGAGCTCAACATGTCCATAGGGCTCTTCAATCTTGCTGCGAGCACGCGCTTCCCGACCGTCTCCGCGCAGTATCCGGAACTCATGGAGTTCCCGGAGGTCTCGCTCGATACGGACGGCTGGCTTCTCGAGGCGAACGAGAAGCTCTCCGAATTCGAGACGTATTCCACCGGCGCCTCCGACATGCTCTCCACGGCACAGGCGGAGCTCGCCGGCGTGCAGGCCGAGGTCGACCGCCTCGACACGCGGCTCTCCGAGGGCTGGGCGCAGTTCTACGCCGCACGCGACCGCTTCTACGGGCAGCTCGCCGATACCGCCGCGCGGCTCGAGGAGGGTCGCAGGCAGGCCGAGGAGGGCCGCACGACCCTCGACGAGAAGAGCGAGGAGCTCGAGGAGGGCAAGCGCACCGTCGCCGAGAAGACCGAGGAGCTCGACGAGGGCAGGAGCCGGTACGAGGAGGCGAAGGCCCAGGTCGACGCCATGGTGTCGATGAACTGGATCGTCAACGACCGCTTCTCATCAGGCGGTGCCATCATGCTCCGCAACGTCATCGACCTCACCAACAACCTGCGCATCGCCATGGCATCGCTCTTCCTGCTCGTGGGCCTGCTCGTGTGCTACTCGGCGGTGTCGCGCATCGTGCACGACCAGGTCACCCAGATCGGCGCCAAGAAGGCCCTCGGCTTCCGCGAGGGCGAGGTCACGGCAGGCTACCTCGCCTACACGGCGCTCGCGATCATCGCGGGCGTGCTGCTGGGCCAGATCGTCTCGGTGTTCGTCGTCCAGGCCATCCTCTACGGCAAGCTCGCCGAGAACTTCGACGTGCCGCGGGTCGGTCCGAGCCTGATGCCTTTCGACACGCTGCTCATCACCGCGTTCGAGATGGTGCTCCTGCTCGCCATCACATGGCTCGCCTGCCGCTCGGTGCTCAAGCGCAGCGCCATCGAGCTGCTTGCCGGCGAGCAGAAGTCGAACAGCCGCACGCGCTTCTACGAGCGCTGGGGCTTCTGGCGCAAGCTCCCGCTGCTCACGCAGACGGTCATCAACAACTGCGTCAACGATCCGCGCCGCGTGTTCGCCACGCTCATCGGCGTCGCCGGCTGCACGGCGCTCGTCGTGACGGCGTCCACGCTCAAGAACAACATCACGCGCAGCATCGAGGGCCAGTTCGGGCTGGTGTACGACTTCAACGCCACGGTGAGCTATGACGGCTCCGAAGAGACGCTCGATTGGATCGACGACGTGCTCGATGCGGCCGGATGTACCTATGCGCCGCTCCTGAAGACCATCTTCCTCCTCGAGGGTGAGGAGGGGGTCGCCTACGATTTCGCGTACGTCCCCGTCGACGAGGACTCGTTCTCGCAGCTCTTCCATCTGAACGTGGTGCCGATGGACGGCGAGGCGCCGACGGGAGGCGTGTGGCTCTCCGAGGCGCACGCCGAGCATCGCGGTCTGCGCGTGGGCGACACCATCTCGCTGCACCAGGTCTCGGGCGAGCAGTACAAGCTCACCGTCGCGGGCTTCTTCTCCTACTACCAGCAGTTCAACGCGATGGTCATGAGCCCCGCCTACTACGAGCGCGCCTTCGGCCATCCCGTCGTCCCCAACACGCTGATCGTGGACACGGGCGGCATGTCGGTCGAGGACCTGCGCGCCAGGCTCGAAGGCATCGAGGGCTTCACGACGATCACCGACGAGAAGGCCGCTGCGGCGAGCATCTCGGACCTCTTCTCGGGCATCACCACCACGACCGTGATCATCTACGTCGCGCTCTCCGCGCTCATGGCCTTCGTCGTGCTGCTGAACCTCGACGTGATGTTCATCGACGAGAAGAAGCGCGAGCTCATCGTCCTCATGATCAACGGTTTCTCGGTGAAGGACGCCAAGGGCTATATCTACCGCGACGCCATCGTGATGACCGTGCTGGGCATCATCGCCGGCGTCGGGCTGGGAACGGTCATGGGCGGGCTCACGGTGGGGGCGGTCGAGTGGCAGACCTGCTCGTTCATGAAGGATCCCGATCTGCCGTCGTGCCTGCTCGGCGCCGGCGTCTCGGCGTTCTTCGCGGTGGCCATGATGATCGTCGCCCTGAGGCGCATCCCGCGCTTCTCGCTCACGGATATCTCGAAGTTCTAGATGCGTCGAAGGGAGCGGCAATGATGGAGATAGGCGTGCTGCAGTCGATCCAGGAGGCGGGCTCCCTGTTCTTCGGCCCCCTGTGGAGCTTCGTCGTCGCGTTCCTCGCGATCGTCGTCGGCATCATCGTCTCGCGCTATGCCCAGCGCCTCATCCGTGCGGCGCTCGGTTGGACGTCGATGGGGGAGACCACCATCTTCATCAACATCGTGCGCATCATAATCGCCCTCCTCGTCGCCATCTTCATCAGCGACACCGTCTTCCACGTCAAGCTGACCGTCTTCGCGCAGACGCTCGGCATCTCCGCGCTCATCGTGTCGCTCGGCCTGCAGGACCTCGTCAAGAACATCGTCGCGGGCGTCCAGATCGTCGGCGGCCATCTCTTCTCCGCAGGAGACCAGCTGGAAGTCGGCGATGTGCGCGGCGAGGTGATGGACGTGAGCTGGCGCCAGACGGTGCTGCGCGACAAGGACAACAACACGCACGTGCTCCCCAACGCGGCGCTCATGAGCGAGGCCTTCATGCGCCGCGAGAGCAAGATGATCGACCGCTACACCATCGACTGCGACATCAAGCCCGGCCTCGACCTGCAGCGCGTCGCGGAGGATATCGAGCAGCTGGCGGACCAGGTGTTGGAGGAGAAGGGCTGGCGCACGGAGCGCAGCAGCGAGGTGCGCTACGTGGGCTCGACCGCGAACGGCGTCAGGGCATCGGTGCGCATCTTCATCAAGGACATCTCCTGCACCACGAACGCGATGGACGCCGTGATGCGCGCCATCGGCCAGCGCGGCTATCTCGCCGACTGGACCAACGACGATCCCATGCAGGATGCGTGGCGCTAGGTTCCGATCCGGATCCTAATACTCGAGCGTGTCGATCTGCGCGAGCATCTGCTCGAGCTTGGGGATGTTCAGCTCGAGCACGGCGCGACCGTGCGGGGTGTCCTGATCGTTGTGCGAGAAGATCCTGCGCACCTGGCGGATCCTGCCCATGGCCTCGCCCTTGAAAAGCACCTCCTGGGCATCGAGGCCGCGGATGGCGCTGTAGCGCTCGATCAGCATGTTCCAGAAGTCGGCCATCTCGTCGTAGGGGAGACCCTGGAAGTCCTCGGTGATGGCGTGGTCGATCTCGCCGAAGCCCACGTAGGCATTGTAGATCGGGCCGAGCTCGAGCACGGGGCTGCCCTTGGAGAGGGTGTCCATGTCGATGAGCAGCAGCTCGCCGTTCTGGACCATGACGTTGCCGATGTGGAAGTCGCCGTGGATGAGGCGGTCGTCATCGGGCAGGGCGCCCACGAGCTCCATGATGCGGCTGTACAGCGCTTCGGGGATCTTGCCCTCGAGGAGCGGGAGCTCTTTCAGCTGGATGCCGCGCGAGCTCGGCATCTCGGCGTTGCCCATGTGCGTGTCGTGCATCTGGGCGAGGAGCTCGGCGGCGGCATCGGCCGCCTCGTCGTACGACCAGATGCCCATGCGCAGCATCTTGTTGAGCGTGAAGGCGTTGAGCAGCTCGTAGACGGCGCCGTAGCCGTTGCCCACGCGGACGACGTCGTAGCTGATCGCCGTCGGGATGCCGGCGACGAAGGCGGAGCGGGCGAGCTTGCGCTCGCGGTCGATCTGCTCGATCGTGCCCTCGGTCTCGTCGAAGGAGACCTTGACGATCGTCTCGTCGTCGATGCGGTACACCGCGCCCTTCGCGCCGCGGCCGATGACCTCGAGCCCGTCGGTCGAGATGCGGCGGTAGGCCTTGGTGACCTCGAACATCTCGGAGAAGCCCGTCATCTCGAGGACGTCATAGGGGACGGGGCCGGCGTTCTCGATGCGCAGCTGCTCGACGCGCTTGCCCAGGCGCAGGAAGACGCGCAGGCCCGCGCTCGAGATGTAGGTGAGGCCGTCGAGGTCGAGCACGACCTTCGCGCAGGGGCATTCCTGCAGCGCCGCGTCGATGCCGGCCTCGATCTCTGCGGAATTCGCCGCGGTGATGCGCCCGAAAAGCGAGATGACCAGCTCGTCGCCGTGCATGCGGTAGTTAATGGCGTCCATCGTCGATACCTCCGAATACCTTCTCGATCAGCGCGCTGTACTCGCGCCACGGGCGTGTGTGGGCGAGCGAGACGGTGCGTTCGGCCACTCCGCGGTAATACCATTCCTGTTGTTTCGGGTCGTTCATGTGGAAGCGGTTCCACATCGCATCGCCCTCGCGCTCGCGCATGCGGGCGAGGGAGCGCAGGTTCGAGAGCTTGTCCGCGAGCCAGAGGAGCTTGACGCCCGGGTCATCGGTGCCCTCGAGCTCGGCCAGCGACTCCTCCTTGCGGATGCGCCAGCTCTCCTCGGGCGGGATGCCCTCGCGCTTGTCCTCGGTCTCCGACGCCACCAGATCGGCGACGCGGTTGCCGAAGCGGCGGCGCAGCTCCTCGGCGGAGAAGGACGTGTCCTCCACGACGTCGTGCAGCAGCGCGGCGGCGATGACCTCCTCATCCCGCGAGACGCCCGCGACGATCGCGGCCACCTCGAAGGGGTGGAACACGTAGGGAGAGCCGTCGCCCTTCCTCACGCTCCCCGCATGCGCATCGACTGCGAGATGCGCGGCTTCCTCGAACAGACCCATAAGCGCTCCTTACCAGCGTTTCACGATGGTCACGATGTTGCTTCCATCAACGCGTTCGTAGCGCATCTCGTCGACGCTCTTGCGCGCCATGAGGATGCCGAGACCGCCGATGGGGACGTCCGCGATATCGGCAGACACGGCGGCGCCGGGCCTGGTCAGCGGATCGAATGGGATGCCGGTATCGATGAGCTCGACGGCGACCGATGCGGGATCCGTGGTGTAGGTGCACCGCACCGTCAGCGTGCCGGTGCCATCGGGGTACGCGTAGCTGCAGACGTTGACGAACAGCTCCTCGATCGCGATGTCGAGCTGGTACTGCGCGCGCATCGGGCAGCGCCGCCGGTTGAGCTCGGCGTGGATGAACTCGTTCACGCGGTCGAGTTCTTCGATCTCGGCGGGGAGGACCAGTGTCGCCACCGATACTGACGGGATGTCCGCGTCGGGATTCAGCATCGTACCCTCATCATCAAGTCAACGTACGATCGTGAAGATGTCGACGAGGCCCGTCATCTCGAGCACATCGTAGACATCGGCGCAGGGATGCAGGAGGGTGAACGTACCGCCGCGCTTGACCGCGAGCTTGTCCGTCGCGACGAACACGCGCAGGCCGGCGGACGACACGTAATCGACCTCGGAGAGATCGATGGTGAGGTTGCAGACCTCCTCGGGAGCGGCGTCGATAGCCGCCTCGAGCTCGGGTGCGGTCTGAACGGTCAGCTTGCCTGCAATCGCGAAGGTCGCTGCGGTGCCGTCGATGGTCGTCTTGATCTCCATCGGTTCCCTCCTCTGTACCGCGTTGCGCGGTGATGGTTTCAAATGCCGTCTACCAGTATACGAGTGCGGGAGCGCAGCCGTCTCATATTATTCCGCCCAACCTTGCGCGAACGCCATGCGGATGCCGCAGCCGCGCTGCTCATCGACGCGCCGTGGGGGTATGCGGTATCCTTGTTTGAGTGGGATGTGATGGAGGAGAAAGGCGGATACCCATGGAGCGCATCGCGGACGGCATCTACTACATCGGCGTGAACGACCATCAGCTCGACCTCTTCGAGGGCCAGTACATCGTGCCCGACGGCATGGCATACAACTCCTATGTCATCGTGGACGAGAAGATCGCGGTCATGGACTGCGTGGGCTCCGATTTCGCCGACGAGTGGCTCGGCAAGCTCGAGGAGGTCCTCGACGGCCGCACGCCCGACTACCTCATCGTCCAGCATATGGAGCCCGACCATAGCGCGAACCTGACCGTCTTCACCGAGCGCTATCCCGAGGCGCAGGTCATCGGCACCATCGGCGCCTTCAACATGATGCAGAACTACTTCGGCACCAGGTTCGCGGGCAGGAACCGCATCGTCAAGGACGGCGAGACCCTCTCGCTCGGCACGCATGAGCTCACCTTCCTCACCGCGCCGCTCGTCCATTGGCCCGAGGTCATGTTCACCTACGACGCGACCGCCAAGGTGCTCTTCTCGGCCGATGCGTTCGGCAAGTTCGGCGCGCTCGACGTCGACCAGCCCTGGGACTGCGAGGCGCGCCGTTACTACTTCGGCATCGTGGGCAAGTTCGGCAAGAACGTGCAGGCCGCGCTCGCCAAGCTCGACGGCCGCGACATCGAGGCCGTCTGCCCGCTCCACGGCCCGATCCTCTCGGAGGACCTCGACCACTACTTCGGCCAGTACCGCACCTGGTCGAGCTACGGCGTCGAGACGCCGGGCGTCGTGATCGCCTACACGAGCGTCTACGGCCACACCAAGGAGGCCGTCGCCTTCCTCGAGGAGAAGCTCCTCGAGAAGGGCTGCCCGCGCGTCGTGGTGACCGACCTTGCACGCGACGACCAGGCCGAGGCCGTCGAGGACGCGTTCCGCCATGGCGTCCTCGTGCTCGCCACCACCACCTACAACGGCGGCTTCTTCCCGCCCATGCACGATTTCATCAACCACCTGATCGACCACGCGTACCAGAACCGCCTGGTCGCGTTCATGGAGAACGGCTCGTGGATGCCCGCCGCCGCCAAGGGCATGTGCGCCCTCATGGAGCAGTGCGCCGGCATCGAGTTCGCCGAGCACGGCGTGACCGTGAAGGGTGCGCTCGACGACGCGTCGCGTGCCCAGATCGATGCGCTGGCCGAGGAGCTCGCGGCGCGGTTCTAGGACGAATCGGTCGAAAAACAGATAGTATCCGCAGCCGATTTGAGACGGCGCGGGAGGAATCTGCGTATGAGTGTGTGAGACGGCAGGCGCACGGCAACTCGGTAAGGAGACCACCATGAAGCGCATCAAGCAGATTCTCCCCTTCGTCTTCGCGGGCATCATCGCCCTGTTCCTCGTCGCATGCGGCGGATCCAAGGCCCCCGAGGGCGGCGACACCACTGCCCAGCCTGGAATCGACTTCGTCCAGCTCGATAACGTCAGCGGTGCCACGATCACCGCGACCGGCGAGGCGGAGGCCACGCAGATCTTCGACATCACCCTCAAGGACGGCGAGGCCTTCGTCTGCACGGGCATGACCGATAAGGGCGAGTGGGAGGTCCTGGTCGCCAAGGACGGCAACGAGATCTCCACCGAATACGTGTACCAGGGCGTGTGTGCCAGCGAGACGGGATTCGAACCCGGCACCTACACCGTCACCGTGACCGCCAAGGCAGCCACCGGAACCGTCAACGTCCTGGCCTATCCCGCCGGCACCATCGACTTCGAGAACCTCGAGACCGAAGATGTCATCGCCATGGTCCAGGACTACATCAACGCTAACGCCTAAGGGCGTACTAGAGCAAACCCGGCAAATGCCGGCCGTTTCGAGGGGCTCCGCAGAGGGGCCCCTCGATTTGTGTGCGAATCATGTTCGCATGAGACGTCGCCCCTCCCTGTTCCGTATAAGGATGTGAATGTCGGAAGCGCGAAAGGAGCGCAGCGATGGAGACAGCGCAGATCCACGGCGGGCTGACGGTGGGGATCCCCGAGGGGTTCCATGTCATGGACGACGCCGAGCTCAAGCTGAGGTTTCCCGATGGGATCGCCGAACGGTGGGCCATCAGGGACGAGGAGCGCCACATCGTGTTCACCATCATCTGGCACGATGCGCCGAGCGGGCTTCTGGCCAAGCTCGTGAGCACCCGCTCGCTCGCCGAGCGCGTGGAGAAGCTCACCGCCAAGAGCCTCAAGCACCGGGGCTTCCGGCTCGCAGGCCGCGTGGATCGCGAGCTCTGCGGTACCGAGGCCAAGGGCTTCTCGTGCGGCTACACGGTGCAGGACGTGCCCCAGAGCGCCGAGATCATCGTGCTCAGGAACGGCCTGACCTGCTATACGCTGTACTGCATCATGCAGAGCGATTGCCTCGACCAGGCGCGTCCCGCGTATGAGGAGATCCTGGCCTCGCTCAGCTTCTAACGGATGGATCGATCTATGAAGGCGCTGCTCACCCGCATACGCGACGGCCTGAGCGAGACCCCCAGGGGCGTCATCGCGGCCGTCATCTACTACATGGTCCTGATCGTCTCCTGCGCGGTGCAGTCGGCGATCATGGACCGCGACCTGTTCGCCTACGACCTCAGCATGCTGCGGGCCATCGTGTGCATGAGCGTGTCGGTGCGCGCCGTCTGGCTGCTCGTCACGCGCGCGCACTCCGCCCGATGGTTCTGCGTCTTCGGGACGAGCGCCTTCCTGCTCCTCTCGGCCATCGACTTGGCGTTCGTGGGGGCGTTCGCCGAGATCGCGGCGGTGACGGGCACGTTCGTCGCCGTGCTGCTGCTGTTGCTCGAGTTCGGGAGCGGCATCGGCGTGATCACCTACCTCATCGGCTCGTCCAAGATCCACGCGTTCCTCTTCGAGCCCGACGCCTCCGATCGCGGCAACGACGAGCCGTCGCCCGTGAGCTCGCTCCCGCTGCGCCAGCGCATCAAGACCTGGCCCTTCTGGCGCGACACCGGCATCTACTTCATCGTGTTCTCGATGCTCGGGCATTGGGCGGAGATCCTCTTCTGCCGCCTCATCATCCTCGGCGTGTTCATGGGCGACTACGATCCCACGAACATCATGCTCTGGAACCAGTGGCTCTTCCCGTTCTCGGCCGAGGGCATCGCGCTCGTCATGGTGGTCCTGCTCCTCCATCCGCTCAAGGAGCGTTTCCTCAGGCGCTTCGGAGGCCGCAAGCTGCCGACGCTGCTCGCCTCGTTCGCGCTCAACCTCGCCGTCTGCACGAGCATCGACTTCCTCACCGGCATGGCCGTGAACCAGGACTACAGCCTCTGGGATTACCGTGAGCTGCCGTTCAACTTCATGGGGCAGGTCTGCCTGCAGAACTCGCTCGTCTACAGCATCGCCGCGACCGTCATCGTGTGGTGGGCATACCCGGCGATGGACCGCTTCCTCAACCGCATCCCGAAGCGCGTCGCAGACGGCCTCTTCTTCGGCCTCTTCGGGATGTACCTGTTCCTCGCGATGCTCTATTTCGTCGTGGTGTAGTGCCGTATCCAGCGCGTTTCCATCGTGCCCGCGCTTGTGACGAAGCGATGGAGACGCGAATTAGCAGCTCGAGAATGGGTAGGATAATTGCTTGATGCCTCCGCGCAGCCGTGCGGAGGCGTCGAGACATGATGCTTTCGAAAGGAGGCGCATATGAATGGAATGATGCTCCAGGGGTTCAGCTGGTACCTGCCCTCCGACGGCCAGCACTGGCGTAGGATGGCCGAGCGTGCCCCCGAGCTTGCGAAACTCGGCTTCACCGCCGTCTGGCTGCCGCCCGCCTACAAGGGCCAGGCAGGCGCCGACGACGTGGGCTACGGCGTCTACGACCTCTGGGATCTGGGCGAGTTCGACCAGAAGGGGACCGTGCGCACCAAGTACGGCACGCGCGAGGAGTACGTGACCGCCGTGCATACCCTGCAGGACGCGGGGATCCAGGTGCTCGGCGATATCGTGCTCAACCACAAGATGGGCGGCGACGAGCCCGAGCTCATCGGCGCCACCGAGACGAACCCCGCGGACCGCGACAGCGAGGTCGCCGATCCCGCAGCCATGTGCGCGTGGACGCGCTTCACCTTCCCGGGCCGCGCGGGCGCCTACGACGATTTCGTGTGGGATGCGAGCTGCTTCACCGGCTGCGACTGGAACGAGGCCGAGCGGCGCTCGGGCGTCTGGCGCTTCGGGAAGAAGGAATGGGCCGAGGACGTCGACCGTTCCGAGAACGGCAACTACGACTACCTCATGGGCATGGACGTGGACCTCTCCGACGAGCGCGTCTACGCCCAGCTCGCGAAGTGGGGCCGCTGGTACCTGCGCACCACCGGCGTGAACGGCCTGCGCCTCGACGCGCTCAAGCATATGAGCCGCGCCTTCTACCGGCGCTGGCTCCCCGATATGCGCGCCAGCGTGGACCACGAGCTGTTCGTCGTGGGCGAGTACTGGTCGCGCGACCTCGCCGACCTCACCGACTACATCGGCGAGGAGGAGTCGCTCTCGCTCTTCGACGTGCCGCTGCACTTCAACTTCTTCCACGCGAGCGAGAACCCCGAGGGCGCCGACTTCAGGACCCTGTTCGACGGCACCCTCGTGGCCTCCGACCCCATCCGCGCCGTCACCTTCGTGGAGAACCACGACACCCAGCCCGACCAGGCGCTGGAGTCGACGGTGCGCCACTGGTTCAAGCCGGCCGCGTACGCGCTGATCCTGCTGCGCGAGGCGGGCTACCCGTGCGTGTTCTTCGCCGACCTGTACGGCCTGCCCAACGACGGCATCCCCGCCGTCGTCGAGCTGCCGCTGCTCATGGAGATCCGCGAGAACTGCGCCTTCGGCGAGCAGCGCGACTACTTCGACGAACCTGACGTCGTGGGTTGGACCCGCGCGGGCTCCGACGAGGGTCCCGGCTGCGCCGTGGTCGTCTCGCGCCGCGACGGCGCCGAGAAGCGCATGGAGGTCGGCGTCGATCACGCCGGCGAGCGCTGGGTGTGCGTGCTCGGCGAGCAGGGCGCGGTCGAGATCGACGCCGACGGCACCGCCGTCTTCCCCGCTACGAGCGCGCTCCTCTCGGTCTACCTGCCCGAGCAGGCCGCCGAGGCGCTCTCGAACATCCCCATCATCGTGAGGCCCGAGCGCGCGTAGTTGCGGATCGGCATCTGTTCTGCGATTGACTCAGTGTCTTTCCAGCATCGCCCCCGCTTGGGGACCACTGACTCAATCGCGCCGAAGAAGGCATCCTGGAGCTCGGCGCATCGACTATCAGGCATTTCTCGGTCGATGACGTCCAAGCTGCAGATTGACTCAGTGTTGGTCGGCGAATCAGAACACTGAGTCAACGGATAATCCGGGTCTTCGCCACAAGAAAAGGACCGGCACCCTGCGGTGCCGGCCCTGAAGCCGTGCGCGAGATAGGCTCTAGCCGTTGAGGGCGGCGTTCACGGCGACGGCGCACGCGACGGTGCAGCCGACCATGGGGTTGTTGCCCATGCCGATGAGGCCCATCATGTCCACGTGCGCGGGCACCGAGGAGGAGCCGGCGAACTGGGCGGAGCTGTGCATGCGGCCCATGGTGTCGGTCATGCCGTAGGAGGCGGGGCCGGCGGCCATGTTGTCCGGGTGCAGCGTGCGGCCGGTGCCGCCGCCGGATGCCACGGAGAAGTACTTCTTGCCGGCAAGCGTGCGCTCCTTGAAGTACGTGCCCGCAACCGGGTGCTGGAAGCGCGTGGGGTTGGTGGAGTTGCCGGTGATGGAGATGTCGACGTTCTCATGCCACATGATCGCGACGCCCTCGCGGACATCGTCGGCGCCGTAGCAGTTGACCTTGGAGCGCGGGCCGTCGGAGTACGGGATGGTCTGGACGACCTCGAGCTCGCCGGTGAAGTAGTCGAACTTGGTCTGGACATAGGTGAAGCCGTTGATGCGGGCGATGATCTGGGCGGCGTCCTTGCCGAGGCCGTTCAGGATGACGCGCAGCGGCGTCTTGCGGGCCTTGTTGGCGTTGTTGGCGATGCCGATGGCGCCCTCGGCGGCTGCGAAGGACTCGTGGCCTGCCAGGAACGCGAAGCACTCGGTATCCTCGCCGAGCAGCATGGCGCCCAGGTTGCCGTGGCCGAGACCGACCTTGCGGTCCTCGGCGACGGAGCCGGGGACGCAGAAGGCCTGCAGGCCCTCGCCGATGGCCGCGGCGGCCTCGGACGCGTTGGCGGCGCCCTTCTTCACGGCGATGGCGCAGCCCAGGGTGTAGGCCCACTTGGCGTTCTCGAACGCGATGGACTGGATGTTGGTGGTGATGTCGTAGGGGTTGAAGCCGAGATCGGTGCAGATCTTCAGGGCCTCCTCGAGGTCGGCGATGCCGTACTGCTCGAGGGCGGCGTTGATCTTATCGATGCGGCGCTCGTAGCCTTCGAATGTAACTGCCATGGTGTTCAGCTCCTTTCCCTACTCTTTGCGCGGATCGATGACCTTGGCAGGGTTATCCCACTGCCCGTAACGACCGGTGGCCTTCTTCATAGCCTCCTTGGCGTCGACGTCCTTCTTGAGGAGGTCGCACAGCACGCCGAGGTTGACGTACTCGAAGCCGATGATCTCGTCCTTGTCGTTGAGGGCGAGATGGGTGATGTAGCCCTGTGCGAGCTCGAGGTAACGGGCGCCCTTGGCCTTGGTGCCGTAGGTGGTGCCGACCATGGAGCGCAGGCCCTTGCCGAGGTCGTCGAGGCCGGCGCCGACGGGAAGGCCGTCCTCGGAGAAGGCGGTCTGGGTGCGGCCGTAGACGATCTGGAGGAAGAGCTCCCTCATCGCGACGTTGATGGCGTCGCAGACGAGGTCGGTGTTCAGGGCCTCGAGGATGGTCTTGCCGGGCAGGATCTCGGCGGCCATGGCGGCCGAGTGCGTCATGCCGGAGCAGCCTATGGTCTCGACCAGGGCCTCCTCGATGATGCCGTCCTTGACGTTGAGGCTCAGCTTGCAGGCGCCCTGCTGGGGTGCGCACCAGCCGATGCCGTGCGTGTAACCGGAGATGTCGGAAATCTCCTTAGCCTGGACCCACTTTCCCTCTTCGGGGATGGGAGCGGGGCCGTGGTATGCGCCCTTGGCGACCGGGCACATGTGCTCCACTTCTGCCGAATACTGCATGCGTCTCCTCTCCATATCGTGCGGTGCCGAGGCTACCTGCCTCGTGACTGGCCGCGTAGAACCGATAGATATTGAAATCATACCGCAACAGCCCTCCCATGGACGCCCGAGGGATGAAGCCCGCGCCAGACGTCGTGGTATAATGACGTGGGTGGCGGCCGTCGGTTGGCCGCCTTCTCATCTTCGGAGATGCATCGTGTCCAAGCTCTACCTCATGCGCCATGGCCAGACGGTCTTCAACGTGCGCCACCTCATCCAGGGGTGGTGCGACTCACCTCTCACCGAGCTGGGCATCGAGCAGGCGGAGGCAGCCCGCGACCTGATCGAGGAGCGCGGCATCCGCTTCGACCACGCCTGCTGCTCCACTGCGGAGCGCGCCTGCGATACCTGCGAGATCGTCACGCGCGGCGCGATCCCCTATACGCGGCTCAAGGGCCTGCGCGAGTTCCATTTCGGCTCGCTCGAGGCATGCGACAACAGGGCCATCGTTCCAAGCTCGGGCTGCTTCGGCGATGCGCTCGTCCAATACGGGGGAGAGGCGGAGGCCGATGTCGCGGCGCGCATGACCGCGACGCTCGCGCAGTTCATGCTGCAGCCGGGATGCGAGAGCGTGCTCGCCGTCTCCCATGGCGGGGCGATCCTCGCGTTCCTCATGAGCTGGAACCGCATGAGCCCCGTCAAGGTCGACCGGATCCTCGGCAACTGCGCCGTCTGCGAGCTCGATTTCGACCCCGAGGCGCTGACCTTCTCCTGCGTGGGGATCAGCGACCTGTTCCCCCGACGCGCCCGCTGAGCAGACCCGGCGGACTACCAGATGAAGTTGGACTTGAGCTGCTCGCCGTTGTCGACGAGCAGGTCCTCGCCGGTCATGGAGCGGTTGGCCACCGTGAGGAAGTACGCGAGGTCGGGGATCTCCGCGGGCTCCGCCCACTTGCCGAGCAGCGTCTCGGCCTTCACGGCGGCATAGAGCTCGGCGCTCTCGAGGATGTGCGCGTTCGACTCGGTGATTACACCGCCGGGCGAGATGCTGTTCACCGTGATGCCCCGCGGCGCCAGCGCCAACGCGAGGTTCTTCATGTAGGCCACGACGCCGGCTTTGCTCGCGGCATAGCGCGGGAACTCCGCGCCGTTGCGGGCGGAGGCGGATGCGATGAACAGCACGGAGCGCAGCGCGGGGCTCGCCGCGAACTTCTCGGCGAAGGCGATGGTGCCCTCGAGGTTCACGCTGATGGCGTCGGCGTCGTCCTGCGTGCCCGCGCTGAGGACGACGACCTCCGGGTCGGGGACCGCGGGCAGCTCGGTCGAACGGATATCGCATACGAGATGCGTGTACGCGGGATGGTCGATGCCCTGCTCGGCGATGTCGAAGCCGAACACGCGGTGGCCCTCGGCGAGGAACCTCTCGGCGATGGCGCGTCCGATGCCGCGCGAGCTTCCGGTCACGATGACGTTCATGCCGCGGACCCCGCTTCGATCGTGCGGGCGATGCGGTAGCCCGCGGGCGAGAAGAACACCTCGAAGACGAGCTCGAGGAGGGCGCCCGTGATGGCGCAGGTGATGCACTGGACGAGCGTCCATCCGAAGAACGTCCTGCTCACGAGCAGCGCGAACGTGATGTTGTCGGCGAACTGCGCGACGAAGGTGGAGACGTAGCTGCGCAGCGCGAAGGTTCCGAAGCCGTCCTTGTCGGCCAAGCGCTCGCCGATGCCCCAGTTGAGGAAGTTGTTCACCACGGCGGATACCGCGAAGGCGATGGAGCTGCCCAGGATGATGAACCAGGTGCCGCCGAACGTGTTGTCGAGCGCGGTGTTGATCGCGTCGCCGCCTGTATCGACGAAGCTCTCGCCCCATACGCCGGGCACGCGGCTCGCGACGAAGAAGACGAGCGCGATAACGAGGTTGATCGCGAGCGCCGTGAGCGAGGTGGCCGTCGCGGCGTGCGGGCCGTAGCAATGCACGGCGACGTCCATCGCGAGGAAGGCGAGCCATGAGAGCAGGATGCCGCAATCGAGGGCGAGCCACGGGATGCCGGTGTCGATGCTCTTGTTGGCGAGCAGGTTCATGCCCACCACCGCGATGACCATGCTGGTGAGCACCAACGGATGCACCTGCCGGATGAGGTCGTTGAGTCGGGAGGATGATTGCTTCATGGCAACACAGCTCCTTGTTTTTTTGAGGTGGTTATCAAGGGGACACCTTCTGGCTGCGCGTGCGCGCGAGGAACGACTATAGCACAACCCGCACGAAAAACCCCGAGACAAACCACCCGGCCATTTGTCTCGCCAGCGGTTGCCGGGAGACGAATGACCGGGTAACTGTCCTAGTGCGGAATCGCTAGATGATCGGCACCTCGATCACCATGTCGGTGAGCGGGTAGGTGGAGCAGGCGTGCACGTAGCCGTACTGCTTGTCGGAGAAGCGGCGGCAGTCGCCCACGGCGGGCACGAAGAACTCGCCCTCGGTCACGTAGCAGCGGCAATAGCCGCAGGCGCCGGAGCGGCAGCGCGTGCGGTTCTTGATGCCCGCGCGCTCCATCGCGACGGCGAGCGGCTCGGTGCTCGCGGCGGGGATGACCTGCTCGTCGAGGCCGCGGCGCACGGTGAGCGAGAGGGTGCGCGGCTCGAAGTCCGCAGGATACCCCTCGGCCTTGTACACGTCGCGCGGCGCGCCGAAGACCTCCATGCGGACGCGGCGGAACGGCACGCCCAGCTTGTCCAGCTCGCCGGACACGAAGTCGTACATGGCGAGCGGGCCGCAGACGAAGTAGCTCGTGCCGCCGTCCGAGGGCACGCCCTCGGTGTACTTGGCGATCAGGTCGGCCGTGATGAAGCCCGCCTCGGCGCCCTCGGGCAGCTCCACGTCCTTGCCGGAGAAGATGTTGACCATCTTCACGCGGTCGCAGCCGGCGGCGATCTCGGCGAGCTTGCCGCCGAGGATGACGTCGTCGGGTGAGACGGAGCCGTAGAGGATCGTGAGGTCGCAGTCGAGCGTGCCGTGGGCGATCTCGGCGGCCATCGAGGCGAACGGCGTGATGCCGCTGCCGCCGGCGAGCGCCACGACGCGCTTGGCGTCGCGCAGGGGCTCGAAGAAGAAGAAGCCGTGGGGCAGGTGGCAGGTGAACTCGTCGCCCGCCTTCACGTTCTCGTAGAACCACGGTGCCACGAAGCCCTCGCCGGGGTGCGCGGTGCGCACGGTGATCTGGAAGAACGGGGCCTCTCCCGTGCGGGCCTCATACGGTGCGCTCGAGATGGAGAACGGCCTGGTCGTGATGGTCTCGCCGATCTGGAGGTCGAACGAGGCGTACTGGCCTGCCTGGAACGGCGGCAGCACGTCGCCGCCGACCGGCTCGAACGTGTAGGTGCGGGCGGTGGGGGAGGC
>Ga0256405_10005071_pt1 | contig 23463 bp, 21 predicted proteins | sample RumenRJG_02DNA_FD_189096 | JGI IMG/M metagenome (GOLD analysis project Ga0256405, IMG submission 189096) | Bovine rumen microbial communities from Lethbridge, Alberta, Canada - RJG_02 | ecosystem: Host-associated > Mammals > Digestive system > Stomach > Rumen | place: Canada: Alberta... | reverse complement strand
TCCATGCCACTTCCCTGTCCACCTGAAAATTGATGGCAATCAGCAGACACTCCGCCACAATGGAGATAAACAGTACCAGATTCTCCACAAACCGGAATTTACGCGCCGTTGCAATGGCATCCGGATACCGGCTCTCTCCCGGTATCCCGTCCGACTCCAGCACATGTTTACAGAGCGGACAGCGATCCGTATCGTCCAATATGACAACATTACATTTTTTGCATTTATTCATAATATACTCCGTTCGTCTCAATCTCCACATCCACACCATCCGCCGCAATCTTGCGGAAAAATGCCTTCTGTACCAGAGCCTCGGAAAAGATGGAACTGAATGTAAATACCAGCGTATCCTGGTAAGAACAGATCGTTCCTTTCAGATACTGCCCTTTTGACATGGCTATAAAAGCCGAAAAACCTTCTATATAGGGCTGGTAAATATCTTTGATCTTGATATTACCGATGTTTGTGATCGTTGTCGTATTTGCCACTGCGGATTTTTCATATACGATACGCATGGCAATATTTTTCAAAAATAACGGCACCGGACGCATAAGCAGGTTCCTCTGATTGGATACACTGTAAGAAAACAGATCCTCTAAATGTTCCTTATTGATCTGGGAGTGCAGGCTGCTTTGTATGCATGCAAGTACTTCCTCAAACGTATAGGACTCTTTCTGTGGACGGAATTCTGCAGATACCATAACAAAAAAGTTTTTTGTCGTATCCGAATCAAAATACGGCCGCAGATTGACCGGCACTGCGATTCGGATCGGTCTTCCTCCCGGCATCCCGTGTAACAGTTCTTTATACACACTCCATACAAAGACTGCAACAAAATATTCATTCAAAGATGCATGATAGCCATGTGCTACCTTTTTCAGCTGTGAGACCGGCATCCGCCCATGCATGACACCAAATTCTCCGGCCGGAAGTTTATCTTCTTTGATCAGATATGCTTTTTCTTTATTAAATCCGCTTGGCTTGCTGCTGCGGTAATTGCGGACAAAGCTGTCCTCCCTGCTGAGAGAGGTATCTCCGCTCAGTTTGTTTCCTTCTTTTTCCGCCAGTTCCGGATGCACCAGACGCAGATACTGATACGTCAGCTCCCGGAGGAAATTAATGCCTCCCATGCCATCGGTCAGTACATGAAACACTTCCAGATTGATTCTTGACTTATAATAGGTCACACGGAACAGATAATTGCGGTTTTTGTTCTGCCGGATAAACCGGCATGGAAACATCGCCTCTTCCGTGACTTTCGGCGCCTTTTTTCCGTTCTCTTCAAAATAATACCAGAATACGCCTGTGCGCATCCGAAGATTAAACCCATCGAATTTCGGCAGAATCATGTCCAGCGCCTGCTGCAGAAATTCCACCTGAACCTCTTCTTTTAAGGTCACACTGATCCGGTACACGTTTGTCATACTCTCCCCCGCAATGGACGGGAAAAGATGTGCTGTATTATCAAGCTTATCCCAGCGCACCTGACGCGGAATCGTCTTGGTTTTTTTCTTGTCTTTCATTGATTAATTACTTCCTTGGTTATTTCAAAAACATGCCGAATCCTGCCACACTGAGCACCATCATAATAATTCCTGCCAGCAGAACCCCGAGCATGACGGCGATAATTGTTGATTTAAAATCCATGTCCAGAATACTGGCCGCCAGTGTTCCTGTCCATGCACCGGTTCCCGGAAGCGGAATTCCTACAAACAGGAGCAATGCAATAAACAGCCCCCGGCCTGCTTTTTCCTGTAATTTCTTTCCGCCCTTTTCTCCCTTCTCCAGACACCAGGAAAAAAACTTTCCAATCACCGGTTTATCCGCTCCCCATACCAGAACTTTCCGTGCAAACAGATAAATCACCGGCACCGGCAGCATATTTCCGATAATTGCCACAATATAAGAAGAAAGTACCGGCAGCTGCAGTCCCTGCGAAATAATAATGGAACCGCGCAGTTCCACCAGTGGTACCATGGAAACAAAAAATACCCACAAGTATTTTGTCAACATAAAAAATCCTCGCTTTATTTATTTAAATATTTTTTCAGAAAATCGATCAGTTTATGCATCTGCTCATCCGTACCGATTGTGATACGCAGATATTCGTTGATCCGTGCCGGCTTGCCAAAATGCCGCACATAAATATCGTTTTTCTTCAGTGCTTCAAACAGTTCCACACCGGAAACATCCGGATGCATGGCAAAAATAAAGTTGCTTTTGGAATCACCAAATACGAACCCGAGTGCCCGAAGCTGCTCTTTGGTCCACTCTCTTGTCTTTATGATTTTCTCTGTCGTCTGCTCAAAATATGCCCGGTCACGGATAGATGCCGTTCCCAAAGCAATGGTGATACGATCCATCGTGTATGAATTGAAGGAATACTTCACATCATTTAAATATTTAATCAGTGTCGGATTACTGATGGCAAAGCCAATCCTCGACCCCGCCAGAGAACGTGACTTGGAAAATGTCTGTACCACAATTACATTATCATATTTATCAATCAGAGGCAGTGCACTCTCTCCTCCAAAGTCAATATATGCCTCATCCACGATCACAATCACATCCGGATTTGCCTGAATGATCTCCTCGATGGCAGATACCGGAAGAAGTTCCCCGGTCGGCGCATTCGGATTTGGGAATACAATTCCACCATTTTCACATTTATAGTCTGAAGGATTCAGGCGGAATGCATCATCCAGCGGAATCTGTGTATACGGAATGCGAAGCATTTCTGCCCACACGTCATAAAATGAATAGGTAATATCCGGAAACAGAATCGGCTTCTTTGAATTAAAGAAGGTCATAAACAGCATTGCAAGCACATCATCCGATCCGACACCGACAAAGACCTGTGAAGGGTCTACCTGATAGAATTGTGCAATCCCATCCACCAGATCTGTCACAACCGGATCCGGATACAGCCGCAGATCATCCGTATGAAAATGTGCCAGTGCTTCCTTTACCCCCGGTGCCGGCGGATATGGATTTTCATTGGTATTTAACTTGATGATCTGTGATTTCTTTGGCTGCTCTCCCGGTGTATAGGGAACAACCTTACGTATATTTTTTTCCCAGTTTTTCAACTTTAATCTCCTTTATATGTACAATATTACAGTCACTTACCACTCTACCGCATTCTTCCTCAAATGTAAAGAATTGACGCGGCAAAAAAAACGCAAATAAAATGAAATTTCAGCATTTTTTCCTCTTGTAGTTTTACACAATCGTGATAAAATATCCTAGCATTTGCAGTTTTGTTTAAAATATAAAAGGAGTAAATCATTATGGCAAGAAGTACAACAAAAGAATTGACCAGCGGTTCCCCTATGAAACTGATTCTCGGTTTCGCCGTACCGCTTCTGTTCGGTATGCTGTTTCAACAGTTTTACAGTCTCATGGACACCATCATCGTCGGCCGCTATCTCGGCGTGACGGCACTTGCTGCAGTTGGGGCAACCGGAAGTATCAATTTTCTGATCATAGGATTCTGTCAGGGAATCTGCAACGGTTTCGGTCTGCCGGTTGCCCAGCGGTTCGGTGCGCGCGACTATGACGGCGTGCGCAAATATGTCGGTAATTCCGCCATTCTGTCGGTTCTCATCGGCGGTGTTCTCACGGCACTGACCGTCATTTTCTGTCGGCAGATTCTGGTGCTGATGCAGACACCTTCCGATATTATCGACCTGTCCTACAATTATATTGTTGTTATTTTTGCCGGCATACCAGCCATCATCCTTTATAATATACTCTCCTCCTACCTGCGTTCTCTGGGGGACTCCATCACGCCGGTCATTTTTCTGATCGTTGCGGCTGTCTTAAATATCGGACTGGATCTGTTCTTTATCATCTGCCTGCACTGGGGAGTTTTTGGTGCCGCATTTGCTACCGTTTTATCGCAGGCGGTTTCCGGTGTGCTGTGTCTTTTCGTGATCATCCGGAAATTTGACATTCTGCACCTGAAGCGCTCCGACTGGGTACTGGATGCTTCCTATGTAAGAAATCTTCTGATTATGGGACTTCCTATGGGTCTGCAGTATTCCATTACCGCCATCGGAAGCGTCATTCTGCAGACTGCTGTCAACACCTTAGGTTCAGGCGCCGTGGCAGCCATGACGGCCGGCAGCCGTATCTCGATGTTTATGATGTGCCCGTTTGACGCACTCGGTTCTACCATGGCAACTTACGGCGGACAGAACGTTGGCGCCGGAAAATACGATCGTCTGGCAAGCGGTATGAAATCTGCCACCATTCTTGCCGCAGTTTACTCCGCAGCGATCCTTGTTGTCATCATTTTCCTTGCACGTCCACTGATCTATCTGTTTATAGATCCTTCGGACAGTGCCAATATCACACAGGTTGTCGCACAGGCCAGACAATTTCTGATCACCAACACCTGCTTTTATATGCTTCTGTCGCTGGTCAATATTGTTCGTTTTCTTATCCAGGGAATGGGCTTTTCCGGCTTTGCTGTATTTGCCGGTGTATTTGAGATGATTGCCCGCGCATTGATCGGTCTGATCTTTGTACCGATCTTCGGATTTACGGCTGCATGTTTTGCCAGTCCGCTGGCATGGCTGTTTGCGGATTGTTTCCTGCTTCCGGCGTTCTTTCATTGCCGGAAGAAACTTATGCGGGGGGCTTGCCAATAAATAACAGGTATAAATATAAGTTTTCTCGATGCGACGGAAGAAGGGGGACATTCTCTTATTTTCAATGCCTGAAATAAAGGAATGTCACCTGTAAGAGAAAAATTGCTTCTTCAGATACCGATTTTTTAAAAAATGGTACCTGAAGAAGCAATTTTTGTTCCATAGAGACTTTGTGGTATCTAAATGTTACATTTTAAGTGTATAGATACCATAACGGTATCTTTTATACAAATTTTCTTTGTATACATACCAGCATATTTTACAAATTATCTTTTCCCAAACCAACAGGAAGAAGGCGTATATTTCTTTCGGAAGAATAAATTTACAACTTGTAAATTTTTCTGGAGAAAGAGAATATACGCCTTCTTCCGTCACATTGAGAAAACCTATATTTAAAACACTCCCTCAATGGGTAACCTCTGCCTAAGAAAGTAATTAAACAGCCGCAATAAAACGTTCGAACGCCTTACGTCCCTCCGGTGTACATTTATACACGCCGGCATCCTGCAGCACTTCATTGAACACCAGACCGATTTCCTCATGCAGAATATCCATCACATTGTCTTTTGTGATCTTATCATACTTCGGAAGAAAACCTTCTGCCCATTCTGCATGGGAAGCAAGTGTTTCTGTTGCACGTAAGTCTGTACCATTTACCAGTGCATCGGCAAGCTCTGCCATCTCATCTTTTAGGCGGGCAGGCAGTACCGCAAGTCCCATAACCTCGATGAGACCGATGTTCTCTTTTTTGATATGATGCAGTTTTGCATGTGGATGATAGACACCCAGCGGATGCTCCCCGGTCGTGATGTTGTTGCGCAGTACCAGATCCAGTTCAAAATCATCTCCACGTCTGCGTGCAATCGGTGTGATCGTATTGTGTGGCTCTCCGTCTGTCTCGGCATAGATGAATGCATCCTCATCGGTATAGCCTCTCCAGGTTAAGAGAATCTTGTCTGCCAGTTCAATCAGACGCTCCTTGTCCGATCCGCTGATACGGATGACAGACATCGGCCATTTCACGATTCCTGCTTTCACATCGGAAAATTCCTCAAACTGAAGTTCTTTTTCAATCGGTGCTTTTGCCATGGCAAATGTATAATGTCCACCCTGGAAATGATCATGACTTAAGATGGAACCTCCAACGATCGGCAGGTCTGCATTGGAACCTACAAAATAATGTGGAAACTGTGTCACAAAATCCAGAAGTTTTCCAAACGTTGCACGCTCGATTTTCATTGGCGTATGCTTGGAATTGAACACGATGCAGTGCTCATTGTAATATACATATGGAGAATACTGGAAAAACCAGTCACTGTTGTTAATCGTCAGTGGAATGATGCGGTGGTTCTGGCGTGCCGGATGGTTGACACGTCCTGCATATCCCTCATTTTCCTTACAGAGCTGGCACTTCGGATACGCGCTCTGCTTTGCATTTTTTGCTGCCGCAATGGCTTTTGGATCTTTCTCCGGTTTGGACAGATTGATGGTGATATCCAGTGTTCCAAACTCGGTGTCGGTTGTCCACTTGCGGTCTTTTTGGATACGCTGTCTTCTGATATAATTGCTGTCACAGCTTAATTTGTAAAAATAATCCGTTGCGGCAAGCGGTGAGGTATGCTCATACAGATCACGGAACGTCTTGCGGACACTGCTTGGTTCCGGTACCAGACATCCCATAATTTTTGTATCAAACAAATCTTTGTATACAATACTGTTTTCTGCCATGAGACCATTCTCATATGCATAATCCATCATTTCTGCAAGGATTCCCTCAAGTTTTCCTTCTGCCTCTTCCTGTGTCCATGCCGGAAGATTTTCCACCTTTTCAAATACCGCATCCTCGATTTCGTCTACCTGAAAAAGCTCCAGCAGGCGGTTAATGGTATATACTTTGTCCTCCGGATCTACCAGTCCGGTGCTCAGACCATATTTTACTAACTCTAAAATGTTCTCCTGAATCATCTCGTACTCCTTTTTATAAAGCCTGTCGGCAAATGCGGTTCCAATCAGTTCCGCACACATTTACCCTATGTAATACGTTCTTAAATCAGACGGCTTGGGCCATCTCCGATGGAAACCACATAAAATTCCGGTTTCTTTCCGACTTTTTCCTCATATGCCTTTGTCAGCTTCTCCTTGAATTCGTCCACGGATGCATCCTTTACGATACTGACCGTGCATCCACCGAATCCGCCTCCGGTGATACGGGAACCGATCACACCAGGAATCTTCCATGCTTCATCCACAAGTACATCCACTTCCGGACAGGAGGTCTCATAATCGTCACGCAGGGAAACATGGGAAGCATTCATAAGTTTTCCGAATGTTTCAATATCGTTTTCCTTCAGAGCCCTGACTGCTGCGATTGTACGCTGATTCTCGTAAACCGCATGTTTGCCTCTCTTTCTGGCAACTTCATCCTTAATGGCTCCCTTGTACTGCTCAAACTGCTCATCCGTCAGATCTCCAAGCGTTTTGATATCCACAACGGTCTGCAGATCCTTCAGTGCCTGTGCACTCTCATTTCTGCGGTCATTGTATGCGGAAGTAACCAGGCTGTGTTTTACCATACTGTTCGTGACAACAATTTTTGCCCCGTCAAGTACGATTGGTGCATATTCAAAAGAAAGATCCGAAGTATCAAGGAAAATTGCATTGTCCTTTTTCCCCATGGCAGATGCAAACTGATCCATAATTCCACAGTTGCAGCCATTGTAATTGTTCTCGGAATACTGTCCGATCAGAGCCAGATCCTGATTGGTCACATCAAAACCATACAGATCCTTTAACATATATCCGGTAACCACTTCTAAGGATGCGGAAGAAGAAAGTCCGGAACCGTTTGGAATATTTCCGAATAATGCAATATCCAGACCTGTTTCCAGTTTCATGCCGCGTCCTTCAAATGCCCACATAACGCCCATCGGATAGTTGGTCCACAATCCATCCGGGTCCGGAGTAAATGCATCCAGAGAACTTTCGATCATACCCAGCTCATCGAAGTTCATGGAATAAAAACACAGTTTCCGGTCGGTTCTCTTTCTTGCTGCCATGTATGTTCCAATAGTAAGTGCACATGGAAATACGTGTCCGCCATTGTAATCGGTATGCTCACCGATCAGATTCACACGTCCCGGTGCAAAATATACTCTGATGTCCCCCTCATCGCCAAAGATCTCTTTAAACTTTGCTAATACATCATTCTGAATCATTGTTCTCTCCCTTTCTGCATGTTCATCCGCTGCTTGGTGCAACGGTTCGTTTTCTTGATAATTCCATTATACATAAAGGGGAATTCTTTGCAATATGCTTTGCGCAACTTGCAACATTCCCCTTCCTTCATGCAACATTTTTACATATCTTATTTTCTAAAATCACGAATCACTTCCAGTGCCGGAAGGACATTTCCATCGTAGTCAAACAATGCCTGATTTGCCCACTCATTGCCACATGGTCCCGGATCATTCATATACTTTAAGGATGCCGGCGTTGCCCAGCCGCTTCCGTGTACCGGAATCCATGCAGGCTCCCACCAGAAAAATCCCAGACCTTTGTTGTCACGCACATGTGCCACGCGGTTTAAGAAGTCCTTCGTAAAATCTGCCTGTCCCTGTACCGTCATCGGATACTCGATCTTTGCCACAAGTTCCGGCTTTGTCGCATATCCCTTTCGCTCACTGTCCTTTAGTTTCTCATACGGCTTGTAATCTTCCATGGTATATCCCATAGAAACCTCTGCCACGATCAGTTCCTTCCCGTAACGGGCTGCCATATCGTTCATGTTGTCTTCAAGCATCTGCAGGGTGCCATGCCAGAACGGGTAATAGGAAAGTCCGATATAATCAAAATCTTCCCCACGCTCCATATAATGATCGAACCAGTCGCGGTACATCTCATTGTTTCCACCGTTGTCGAGATGAATCATCAGCGGGATCTCCGGCTTAACGGCACGGCATGCCCGGATACCGGAACTGATAAATCTTGCAATATTGTCATAATTCGGCTTTAATCCCTCCGGCCAGAGCAGTCCGTTGGTCACTTCGTTGCCCACCTGGATCATTGTCACATTGACACCGGCTTCCAGTACTTTGCGCAGAGAATCCCCGGTAAACTCATAAACTGCCTGTTCCAGCTGGTCCGCATCAAAATCTTTCCATGCCTTTGGCTTAATCTGTTTTCCCGGATCTGCCCAGAAATCACTGTAATGAAAATTTAATAATACGCCGAATCCCGCATCGGATACTTTCTTTCCGATGGCAATTGTCTCTGCCAGATCATTGCATCCGGCACCGTACGGTTCACCGATTTCGGAATACGGGTCATTCCACAGACGCAGACGGATTGTGTCCACATCATAATCTCTCATGATGTCTAAAATATCCCGCTCTTTTCCATGGTCATAATATTTTGCCCCACAGCGCTCTAACTCAAGCAATGTGGAAAGGTCCATTCCTTTAATAAATCTGCTCATCTTTTCTCCTTTTCTTCGAAAACGTTTACCATCCCTTTAATGCGTTAATATGAAAGTTCTGTAATTTCCGCTCATACCGCTGTGGATTGATCTTCCACTGGTATGGCGACGTATTAAAAAATTTTTTAAAATTCCGGTTAAAGGTGGAAGTTGTGGAAAATCCTACCTTTCTGGCAACCTCATCCATCGAATCATTGCCATGCTTCATCTGTTCACACGCGTATTGTACACGCACCAGATTCACATAATCCATCGGCAACATATGCACATATTCTTCAAACACTTTCCGGAAAGATGTCTCACTCATCCCACAGACCTGCGCAAGGGTGCACACTTTTACCTCTTCCTGATAATGGTCATTGACAAACGTGAGTGCATCTGCGATCTGCCGCATTGTTCCGCTTCCTGCCGCCTCAAGTCTCGTCTGTGTCTGTACTTCATTCAGACGAAACATCTCATACACCAGCGCATGCAGATAACTTGTGATCACCTGACGATAATACGGACTCTGCTTTTTTTCTTCCCGGATGATGGCATTGACGATCTCTGCAATCTCCGGATACTCGCTTCCATGCAGCAAATGTGCCGATCTGCGTACCAGTTCAATGGCCTCATTTTTTTGTGCGATCCGGTCGCCATACAGTTCCTCCATGACATGGTTGACATCCACATATAAAAATTCCCAGGAATTCCGAACCATTCCATTACTGATCGTTGTATGTGGAATATTCGGAGGAATCAGAGTGACAGAATTTGTCCGGTAGGTATACGTGTGTTCATTTATAATAAGCTCCCCTTCGCCTTTTCTGCAAATTCCAATCTCCATAAGGTTATGGAAATGCAGATAAAAATTGTCATGTCCGTATACCCGGTTCCACTCCTCTCCCAACAAAGCAAGTACCGGTTCTCCCTGTGGAATTTCATAAAAACGCAGTTCCACGGTTTCTTTTTGTTTTCGTCCCATAGGCATATTATACTCCCTGAAAGTTATACCCTGATATTAAAAACGTGCGGCAGCTGCCGCACGTTCTTTTTAGTCGAAATCAAACTTGTCGAATCTCTTATGCATTGCCCCATAACGGAATCGAACCATCTCATTTTTCGCTAAAACGTCTTCCTCCGTACCTCTGTACTGGCAGCGGATACAACTGTAAATCTTTGTATCTTTATTGTAGAACATATCGATGTCGAGGTCTCTCATAAAGCAGGACGGACATCTGTAATTTAATTTGCCTTTTCCAAGTTGAGCCATGTTGCAAATACCTCCTTGTCTGTAATAGTCTTCTTATATCCAAGTTTAAACATTGGTGAGAATGCATATCCTTCCTCAATGTATCCTTCTGCGTCTGTAGAAGAAGCAGTCAGGGAAACTTTGGTGTCGATCGGAGGCACTACAGCGCTGACTGCGGTTGCTCCTGCCAGGACTTCACTGCGGCACTTGTATGCATAGTGAATGGTCTTTTCATCTGCACCTTCGCATTTTAATACGACAGATGTCATATCTTCCGGATACTCTGTGGTTCCGTAGCATGCTACCATGTACTCATCAATGGTAACCTCCGCATCCGGATCACTCATCTCGAGAATATTTCTTTCGATCTTGATCTTAGAAGAACCTTCCTCAAAATATTCCTTTGTCTGTAATTTTACTGTCAGTCCGTTAAACTCGATGGTTACCGGGTCCAGTGTCAGGATTCTGGTATTGCCTTCCTGTGAGAAATGTGCATGTGTCGGGCAGAGGCACAGATCTACTTCCTCACCCTTGTAGCAGAGCTTTGCACTTCTGACTGTTCCTTCTCCTGCGTAATGTGTAAAGTATCCGGCACGGTACTTCTCCTGAATCAGGAATGGATAAGAAGCATCCTGTACATGAGGTGTTCCGATACCAACCGGCCAGTTTAATTTTGCAACATATGGACGAAGGTCAACAATCGCACCACCCTGATCCATATTAACACAGGCTCTCATAAACGGATCGCAGTACCAGAACAGCTGCTTGTCAGATCCGTATAAAATATCTCTCCAAAGGGCACATTCCGGCTCTGTATAACGTTTCTCGTCGGTAATGCCTTTCTTCTTTCTGTAGTGATCTGCGAACTCGGACATGGTCATATCTACCAGTTTGCCCTCTTTCTTCAAATCTCCGTAATACTTACATCCGTCACTGTATGACTTTAACAGCAGATCATATGGAGCCTCCCAGCGGCCCATCTTGTTCATCCAGCCTGGTCCGACGAACATCATGTTGTAAGCATATCCATTGTTGTATTTTTCCAGATCACGATACTGATCGATCAGGTTATACAGATACGGATACTCCCAGGTCTTTGTATCATAAATCATACCGCGAAGCACGTTCTGTGGATGTGTACCGAAGTTTGATCCGTTTCCGTCATAACATGCAATCAGGTCACGGGAAAGGTGTGGGATAGCTACGATTCCACTGTCCTCTGCCTGATTTGCTGCCGGCGCATGTGTATTCTGCTTGGATGGAATCCATGGTGCCCATGGGCCGCCATCGAAAAGTGTATACCAGGAGTTGTTACAGGTATGATATGCTTTCGGGCCTTCCTCCCAGCAGGTAGCTACCGCACACTTCACAGACGGGTAAGCTTCCTTCACATAATTGATCAGTTCTGCGTCCATATAGTAGGAACCGGTTGACTCCGGGTAAAAGCCGAAACGATCATGGAATTTCTCGAACACATCATTAACGATTGCCTTCTTGTCTTCCATGGAAAACATCCAGATACAGAAATCTTTTGTCTTATATTTCTCACGGAACTCTTCGCAAGGCAGTCCCAAAAGGGAAAGTGCGATTTCGTCTCCATAGACTTCATGATCATGTTTTGCGATCTCAACCGCTTCATCGTTAAACAAAGAAGCATATGTCATCTGAATGGTAACTTTCAGGCCATTCTCATGTGCCAGCCTCTGCTGTGTCTTGAAAATATCGAGAGACTCCGTAAGTAAAGCCTTATCTCCGATATCCTCTTCCTTTCCCTGTCCGGTCACGGTTGCAGAATACTCTGGAACCATCTCCGGGCGATGGATGATGTTTACAATAAATTTGTCCATCTCGTTCTCCCTCCGCTAGATGTATTTTATTTCTGGACTGCGCTTTTGCGCAATCGGTTGTTCTATGGTTCTAGTATAACAAGAGAGTCCCACAGTGTCAATGTATAATTTTGATATATTTCGCTTTCTTTTTTGCACACTTTTCACAATTCCAAGCATATTCTTTTTTATTTGCGCAATCGGTTGTTTCGTGTAATTTTCAATATTTTTCGTATTTTTTAGTATATTTTTCATGCATATAGAACCCACATTTTGCGCAAATTCATTTATTTTTCATCATCCAAACACAAAAACAGCCATTTGGATATTTCCAAATGGCTGTTTTTGTGTTTGGATTTTAGAGTTTATGATCCTACGAACAGATTCCGCATGTCCGTATCCTGTCCCTTTGAAATTAGTGATGGAATAAACGGATTCCAGTAAAGCTCATAACCATACCGTATTTATTACATGTCTCGATCACATTGTCATCACGTACCGATCCGCCCGGCTCTGCCACATACTTTACGCCGCTTTTGTGTGCGCGCTCAATATTGTCGCCAAATGGGAAGAATGCATCCGATCCCAGTGCCACATCGGTATTTTTATCCAGCCATGCACGCTTCTCTTCTGCGGTAAATACCGCCGGTTTTACCTTAAAAATCTTCTCCCATGCACCATCTGCAAGGACATCCATATAATCCTCACCCATGTACAGATCAATGGCATTGTCACGGTCCGCACGCTTGATACCGTCAACAAACTGCAGTCCTAAAACCTGTGGAGACTGGCGCAGCCACCAGTTATCTGCCTTCGAACCAGCCAGACGGGTACAATGGATACGGGACTGCTGTCCTGCTCCGATACCGATTGCCTGTCCGCCCTTGACATAACATACAGAGTTAGACTGTGTATACTTTAAAGTGATCATGGAAATTGCCAGATCAATCTTTGCCTGCTCCGGCAGTTCTTTGTTTTCTGTCACGATGTTGTCAAAGAAATCATCTCCGATATGAAGTTCATTTCTTCCCTGCTCGAATGTGATACCAAATACATCCTTATGCTCGATCGGAGCCGGCTCGTATGCCGGATCAATCTCGATTACACAGTAATTGCCCTTCTTTTTCTGCTTTAAAATTTCCAAAGCTTCCTCCGTATATCCCGGAGCAATCACACCATCGGAAACCTCGCGCTTGATGACCTTTGCTGTTGCTGCATCACAGATGTCTGACAGGGAAATAAAATCTCCGAATGAAGACATACGGTCTGCACCTCTGGCACGGATATAAGCATTTGCAAGCGGTGTAAACTCAATATCCATATCATCGACCCAGTAAATTTTCTTTTCCACGTCAGACAGCGGAAGTCCTACCGCTGCACCAGCCGGGGAAACATGTTTGAAAGAAGTTGCTGCCGGAAGTCCGGTTGCCTTCTTTAATTCCTTTACCAGCTGCCATCCATTAAAAGCATCCAGAAAATTGATATATCCGGCTCTTCCGCAGAGCACCTTAATCGGCAGATCTTTGCCATCTGCCATATAGATTCTGGCCGGTTTCTGATTTGGGTTACATCCGTATTTTAATTCATATTCCTGCATGATTTTCTCCTTTTTCAACAATCCGCTCTTATTTATTTTTATTTATTCTTGTTTACAATTCTTGACTCATAGTTTCCGGTCTCAATATCAATAAAACGTACAAACAGGGAAACTTTATTATCCTCATTTAAATTCTCCCATACCATTTTCGTAAACGTATCGATATCTCCATCAATATCAACCCAGGTTGGTTCACCCTCGAAACTTGGCAGTGGATTTCCGTCTCCCATATAAGTATGGATAAAATGTCCCTCTCCGGCAACCGGGTTGCTGTATGCAAACGTGTAACGGTTGCATGCATCCGGATTTCCGTTGTTGCTCTTTAAGATAGACATCGCATAATTGAACTCACCCTTATCAATGTGCATGATACCGGAAATACGTGGAGTATAATTTGGTGCGTCCGGCTCAAATTCTCTGGTGCGCAGCGCCTGCTCAAATGTCTGCTGCTTATCCATCAGCTCATAAATCGTATCGGTCTGATCTCCGTTTGTCACAATCGTCTTGTTGCCAAGTACTCGAACCGGTGCGTAAATGATCAGGCTCGGATCTTCCAGCTTTGACGGATCAAATGCCTGTGTACGGATACCTTCGCCATCCTCTACAAATACACGATTACGGCTGTTTGCGCTTCTTCCCATAATAAAATAAGCAGTTACCGCCTTCTTTCCATCCTTAGAACGTCCGATCACAATACCACGTCCCGGATATGTTGTTGCGCCTAATTCTTTACTGAGTGCTACCTTCTGCATTTGTTTCTCCTTTCGCAAATACGCCTAAAATAAATAAAAACCGACACATCCGGGAACCCACATTTCAATCAAATACATATTTCATGTATTTCCCTGCAATGTGCGGTGCCCAGACGGTCGGCCCCTGCGGTACATCTTTGATGTATCGCCCTATCTGCGGTGCAATCTTTGGATCTGTCACCTTTATATCTCTTGTTATACTCCACGTGGTTCTTCCACTTATCCGTCAGTCATATAACTAAATTTATTTAAGCATGGAAAGTTCCTCTTGTCAAGGGATCTTCTGTTATTTCATCGTTACTATTCACTCACATGTTACTGTTCACAGGTTACCCTGCGAACAGTAACCTCACATTCAGCTGCATGCCCGTGCATATTCCTGTAATTTTTCTTTTGCAGTCTGCGACAAATGTGTCGGAACCTCTATCTGCACCTGGGCATATTCATCTCCGTGAACTGCCGGATTATTCATGGCTGCTACGCCCTTTCCTTTCAATCGGATTTTTGCCCCAGACTGTGTACCCGGTTTAATCTTACAGACAACATCTCCATACAACGTATGGATCTTTATCTCTCCTCCGAGCACAGCTGTTGTATACGGAATTTTCACCGTCGTATAAACATCCTGGCCTTTTCGCTCGTAACCAGATTTTTCTCCGACTTTGACTTTGATCAGCAGATCTCCGTCCTTTCCATTGTACCCTTTCTGTCCTTTCCCTTTCAGACGCACAGACTGCCCGTTTGCAATGCCTGCCGGAATATGCACTTCAAAGTTCTGGCTCTTTCCGTCACTGGAAGAAAGCTTAAACCTTTTATCACAGCCAAATACCGCTTCTTCAAAGCTGATCGGTACTTCCGTCTCGATATTTTGCCCTCTTTCCTCATGTACTCCGCCAAAACCACTGCCAAATTCTCCGGTACTTCCAAATCCGCTTCTTCCGCCAAAACCTCCGGTTCCGTGGAATCCACCTTTTTTTCCAAACAATTTGTCAAGAATATCATCCATATCGGAAGAACCATCAAAATGGAACTCCTGATATCCGCTGCCCGGTTCTCCGGAAGAATACGACTGATAAAATCCTCCATTTCCAAATGGATTCCCGTACTGTGCCTGTTTCATCTTCTCCGGATCAAAACCTGCCTCCAGCGAAATCGGACCGTACTCATCATACAATTTCCGCTTCTTCGGATCTCCCAACACTTCGTAAGCTTCCGTTACTTCCTGAAAAATCTTTTCCGCATTTGGATTTCCTTTATTCATATCCGGATGATATTTTTTGGCAAGTTTTCGATATGCCTTTTTAATCGTTGCTTCGTCTGCATTTTTATCTATTCCCAAAACTTCGTAAAAATCTCTTTTTGCTGCCATAATTATCACCTCACCAATCACAAAAACAGGAACTGCTTTCTAAAATGCACTTCCTGTCATTCCATCTCAGTCAGAGCATTTTCCACTAAGACGTACTTATATCTTTGCTTCAGTTTTGTTATAGCATTGTTTTTAGCACTCGTCAAGCACGTCTGCTAACAATTTTCTTAATTTTTTCTAAATTGGTGATTCACGGCATGGTCTGAGGCTTTTGATTTTTGCAAGAGGAACGGAACACGCAGCAAAACAACGACTTATATACCATAGATTTTTAAATCAACACGTCCATCGACAACTGCAATTCCATCCGCCTGCAACAGCTTTGCCTGCGCACCTTCTCCACCAAACGCAAATTCTCCGGCTAATTCTCCCTTCGCATTCACCACACGATAACAGGGAATCTTCTCCGAATCAGGATTTTTATGCAATGCATTTCCCACGGCCCGTGCCATCTTTTTATTTCCGGCCATCTCCGCAACCTGTCCATATGTTGCCACTTTTCCGCGCGGAATCTTTTTAACCGCTTCATAAATCCGTCTGGTCGGACTGTCCGTAACCAGATCATAACTTTCCGCAATCATACGGCGGATTTCCTGTTCCGGAACGGAACCATCCAGAATAATGGTATTCCAATGATCTTTATTCTGATGCCATCCCGGAATGACAGATGCATAGGTACTTCTCCAGAAATCACGCCACTGCGGATCCGCTTTCACATTTAAATTAATGTATCCTTCCCTCTCATAGGTCCACAAAAAAGCCTTTTTGCTTCCCTCTACCCGCACAAGCTGCCAGTTATTATCATGAAACGGCGCTTCCTGATAGGTTTTCGGAAAAGACAATGCATATGCCAGCGCCTCTTCCCTTGTTTTCATACATTCCTCCTCACAGTTTTTCCGTCATATATCATATATTTTCTGTGTATCTGCATTTCGGAAATCCCGTGCATCCCCAGAACTCCCCGAATCTTCCGTTTCGTTTTTTCAGTGGCTGCCCACACACCGGACAATTTTTTATTTCCATCCTGCGCCCGGTAGTACCATCCAGCTCCTTTGCCAGCTTTTCAAAAACCTGCTGGTTCATGCGGCAGTCGTTTAATGCACGGTGTGCCCCGGCCGTGGAAATCCCGTAATACTGTGCCAGATCCCCCAGACGATGATGCGAAAGTTCCGGCAGACAGAGCCGTGCCAGTTTCAGTGTGTCAATATAGTCGTTGGTTAGTGTCTGACCGAAATACCGCTCACAGTCACGATACAAAAATTTCATATCAAAACTGTTGATATTGTGTCCTACCAGCACATCATCTCCGATAAAAACAAGAAACTGCTGCAATACGGAATCAAACATCGGTGCAAATGCCACCATATCATCCGTGATATGATTTACCGCACTTGCCGCGTAGGGAATCGGTCTGCCCGGATTCACAAGCTGACTGAACTCTTCTGTAACCTCACCGTTTTTTACTTTGACAGCCGAAATTTCAATAACCTCGTCATATTTACTCGAAGTACCGGTTGTCTCAAGATCATAGAGTACATAATCCGGCACATACTGATTAATCAGTTTACCTTTTGTATTTCCTAACATCTTTTGTTCCTTTGCCTTTTTAGGATTGTTTCAGGAAAAAACGCAGACTTCCGATCCGGAGTACCGCTCCCTGGGAAGCCGCACCGTTTTCAAAGTTTCTTGCAATTGTTTCCTTTTCCACGCTTAATGTCTTTACAATGTAAAATTCCTTCTTTGCCGCCGTCGGTGCATTGTGCATAAATTGCATCACTTCCTGCAGGTTTCCAGATCCGGCATAATCCTCGCCAAGCACCGTATGGGCATCCTTTTCCTGAAACACATGCGGAATGACCGAATCAATCGCTTTATCGTAATCCGCATTTCCCACATCGATCCGGATGCGCGCCAGACAGCTTCCGTCCCCCGGCTGTTCCACCTGATAATCCAAAAGCTGCAACTGCCCCCACTTCTGATTCACTGCCTCCTGCCATTTGGGAAGGAACTGACCTTTCTGTGAATTCAAGACACTGACAATCATGGAAATTTTTTGTTTATTCGGAAGCTTCATAAGCATACCCAGTCCCGGAATCTTCGGAAGCTTTACCTGATCAATATTTAATTCTGTAATATCTGCTACCAGTCGAAACATTTCTTCTCCTTCATCTTTGGTTATTTTCTATGCTATCATGCTATCACTTTTTTCGTAATTTTTCCACTAAAATAGCACACATTACATTTGGCATATGTGCTGAACGTAATGCTATTTTCAATACTTATCACTGCAAAGACCTTAAAAAGATCAGAATGTATGACCCCAGGGTGACAATATGCAAGATGCTTATGAAATAGCTTTGGATGCTCTGTGAAGACTTTGACTATTCTTTCCGTTAGTGCTTTTGTTATTGAACAAACGTTCTCTTTATGCTATACTATTTTTGTATAATTCAACAGAAAGCAGGATGTGATTTTCCGAGTTATGCCCTCTAGTATTACGAAAGAGGGATGATGCCAATGAACACAATGGAAGTGCTTACGCTCTTACTGGTTGTTTTTACGGCTCTATCTTACATAGATAACCATAACAACAAAAAGAAATAGCATCCCAACCACCTAAAGTTAGATGCTATTTCCAAAAGCATAACTGAGGGCAGATCGGACTCGCATCCGATTACCTTTCTAAGTAGATTATACATGAGGGTGCTTGAGAAATCAAGTGCCCTTTTTTTCATGAAAGCGGTATTTTTCAGCTTAATATAAAAAAAGAATGCCGAAAACATCACATTTTCAAGCACCTTTTTTAGTGGACTAGACGGGAGTCGAGCCCTTTGTCAATCCCTTCTATCCATTGATTTTACTGAGTTTATGGTATCTCCTTTTGACCTTTGACACCAATTTGACACCAATTTGGGGTATCTAGCATACCGAAACCATATCCATTGCCATAGCCTGCTGTTCCTGCAACACATGTATGTACTTGTTGTAAGTAATTGTAATATTGGAATGTCCCATCAATTTACTTACCACTTCAATGGATACGCCTCTGCGAATCAGTGTGGACCCAAAAGAATGACGCAAGATATGTAGCGTCACACTCTCTGGCACCTGTCCTGCAATATTCGTCCAACCGATTACTCGATCAAGGCTCCTCTGCATATTTCTAGCAGAGTTTCTTGTCCCAACGGATGTACTGCATACATAAGGTGATACGATACCATTTCTTTTATCATAGGCTTCCAATTCTTCAATATACCACATCACAGTATCATTTAATTTAAGAACACGAACACCTGCAGATGTCTTAGCCGATTTCTTTACCCTCGATGATAAGTTGCCGGAATCATTCTTTTCTGTCATAACCTTTGTCTGTAAGGTCTTTCCAATGGAAAGAAGCTTGTTCTCCTTATCAATATCACTCCACTCTAAAGCAAGTGCTTCTCCAACACGAAGTCCTAAATTTAAGATAAGAAGTAACACAAGTGCATCTCTACTCTTATATTCTTTGGAACCCTTGTATCTTGATAAGGCTGCCTTTCGGAATTCTTCCATCTGGTCATCAGACAAAGAATAGGTTCTTCTGGTCTCCTTCTTCACACAGCTCTCTGTTGGAATCAAAACCTTTTCACAAGGATTTTCGTTGATCACTTCCTGCTCCACTGCTTTGCGTAAGCAACCATCTAACAACTGCTTTAATCGCTTAAGACCAGACCTAGCAAACGACTTATATTCTGAGCTTGACGGATTCGCATGTTCATTGATAAGCTCCTGTATCATCTCTGTTGTAATATTACCTATCATATTGTTGCCAATAGTATCCTTTACCTGGCATTCATAGGTTCTATACAATCTGGTGTAACTGGAAGGCTCTATCATGTTCCACTTGAAAGTTTCAAGCCAATAGACCATATAATCATTCAATGTGATTCTCTGAGGATCCTTAAAGCCATTTTCGACCTTTTGAAGATATGTTCTTGCCTTCTGCTTTACCTCAGACTTTGTCTGACCATAAAAGTCCTTACGCTTTCCGTTGATAGTAATTCGACCGAAGTATCGTCCATCGTCTCTGTATACAACATTCATTTTATTTAATTTGTAATTACTGTATTCATTCATTCCACCACTTCCTTAATGGCAGAAAGAATCAATGCATAAATATTATAGCAACTAATTCTTTCTGCTTCAATTCTTACTCGTAAAAAATCTCGTCACCTACATGCTGCTTAATCCAGTCATTAATCAATTCATAGGTTGTGATATAATCCTTTCCCACCTTTACAACTGGAAGCTCGCCTGAGCGTAACAGCTGTAACACCTTTGTCTTCTGAAATGGAAGAATCTCATATAAATCTGTCTGCTTCAAAATCTTAGTTTCTTCGCTCAACAGCTTCACCTCCCTGTAAAATTTCCACGAATTTCTCTTTTGCTTCCTCTCTCCTCTCTTTTCTGATATCATTCTCCGAAACACATACTGGCATACTGCGTTCTAACACTCGGTCATAAATTCGCTTTAAACTAAGCTGCTTCTGATTCATTAATTCATTCAAATGCAAATTGGTTGTAATAATCATTGGCTTCCCTGACACATATCTGGCATCAATCACATTAAATAGATTTTCCAAAGAATATTCCGTATTACGCTCAATTCCCAAATCATCTAAAATCAAAAGACTATATCTGCATAAGGATCTAATATATTCATTCTTATCCTCGCAATTGAATAAATCATTTAATACGGTTGCAAAGTTGGTCATCTTTACATCGGCCCCTTGCTTAATCAATTCATTTGCTACACAGGCTGCCATATAACTTTTCCCGCTACCAACACTGCCCCAAAGAAGTAGACCTAAGCCATTTTTCTTCATCTCATTCCAGTTAGCCACATAGTTCTTAGCAACCTGCATCTTGGAATTACGACCATTATCATTTTCAAATGTCCATTCATGCTGGATACGACTTGGGAAACAACGATCTCTTTTAATCTGTTCCTCCTGCTGTCTCTGTCGTTCCTCTATCTGCTTCTGCAACTCTCTCTGGCACTTACACATTCTGCCATGACCTGTGATTCCCATTACAGGAACATCAAATTTCACTTCTACAGCTTCATTACATACAGCGCAATGGAGCAAACCATCATTTCCTAAATAAGTATTTTTCTTTTCCATAATTAAAAACTCTCCCCTTCATCATATGTATAAGTAGTTTCATCAAGTGTTTTGTTATAGTAGTTAGTAGGCCCTTTATGTACTGTCAGTGGTGCCTTTTTTGCACCTACAGTAGTGCCATTTGTGGTCTCCCCAGTAGTTCCTTTTTGCTCCCCTGGAAGAATAACAAATAAGTGATTTGGTTTATTAAATCCTCCGCTTCTCTTCTTCAAGAGGCCTTCATTTACAAGCTCCTTAATCAAACGCTTTATCTGTGTTTCTGATAAATTTAGACGCTTACTTAGTTGATCAATAGGATAGATAACATATACATTTCCAAATTCATCCGTCATATCATTTTTCTGTGACAGGCTTGCTCTATTTAACAGTTCTGCATATAAAATCATTGCAGATGAGCTAAGGCCTGTCCCAATCATGCTACTAGGAAGTGGAACATACGAAGGAAGCTTCGTATTCTTTTTGATATAATTTATTCTCTTTTCAAATGACAATTAACGTCCCCTCCTTCTACGAACAACCTGTTGAGCTATCTCCTGTGTTTTGGAACCGACCTTTCCCATGTCGCTATAATTCAATTCATTTCCATAGCAAATTTCATAATCATGAGGTCCAGACTCTGCTAGACGGTCCAAATTTCTCCACATTTTTTGTTGCACAAGTTGTATATTCTTGCTCCTATTGTCATCTTGTGAAAACTTGCATTTTACCCTATAAACAACATCATCAATTGTCTGCTCAACTCGATTGATAAATCTTTTCAGCAAACTTCCCATAGCTTGTTTTTCATAACTTGAATAAAAGCTTGTACGCTCTTCCTCATCCTTCGCAGCTTTTGCACTGTCGATACTCCTCTTCAGCACATCCCTAGTAACCACTTCAGCTACAACGCTACAAGTACTGTCATAGATGGATGATGCGATTGAATTCATAATCGTATCTATAGCAGCAAACTCTACATTCGCCTTTTCTAAATCTTTTTCTTTGTCTGCCACTTGATCTGCAATATTTGCCAGCCGAGTCTGCTGATTTTGAATTATAAAATCCTGCTTGTCAAGATATTTCTTGCCACCATAGGTCGGTTCTCGATCCACAGAAAGCCCATACTCCTCACAAATGGATAAAAACATATCTCTACAAATTGCATCAAATACCATCTTTCGATTATTGGATTTACTCTTTGGTTTATTTGGATCTGGAAGATCAATTCCAAGTGCCTCAAGTGCCTTATCCTGTTGTGGTGCTAGTTCTCCGTGTGCATTTAATGCATCGAATACATGTCTTTCATGGATATGCGGTGTTTTTTCGTCCACATGTAGCGCCCAATCAAGAATATGGACATGCTCTCCAAACCGCTCGTTAAATTGCTCAAAAAATGTTTCTGCAACATTCATTAGTGTTTCTGCACTTACACTTCCATCAATATTGCCAAGTTGCAAAATGCTTTCTTCAGGACATGTTTTCTTATTACGATAGATTTCCTCCACAGAACGATTTCTCTCAGAATGTCCATTGCATTCATTTCTATAATTCTGTCCATTAACAGAGTCCTGATAATTATCGTGATAAAATCTGAGCTCAACTTCCTCAAAGCTCTCATCATTTTCTGGAGTTTCAGCGGAAGTACGTCTCCCTCCATAACAATCCCAATACACATTCTGTAATGCCAACTCTCCATCTATATGCTCACTATGTGAAATATCAAATTGCCTATCATTATGCTTAGGATTGTAGGAGCCGTGCTTTCCACTTCGACCATTGTGTCTTGTCGCTTTCATTGCGCACTCCTTTCACTGTAAAATTTTTCTGTTAATCTGGCTTCACAACCAATGGGTTCGCAGACACCTCTGCGAACGGAACAGGCATTACCTCCGCCAGATAGTACCCAGTACGAAGTGACGTGCACATCACTTCTTTTTGTCAACGATGTTGACAAAACCTGGGCCAAGGTTGCACCCTGGACGGGCTCAAAAAATCCACTCACTACAACTTGCTTTTCCCGGGAAGCAAGTTATAGTGCAATTCCTTTTGTGCCTATCTGAACTGTATTTGGTAACATATCCACCTAATACCTTCACGCAGCACAAAAGTTTTTCACTGCAATACTGGTCTATCAGCCAATCTCCCTACTTACATAATTCACATAGGCGATTGAACAGACGCATCTGCAGTTTTTTCAGATTTTTCCTCCTACAATAAGGTTGTGGGTAACAGAAGACCTGGCAACCAGTCAGGATCTGCTCCCCCTTCATTGCTTAAGCTGTAGAATAGTATGGCATGGATCTGACGGATTCCTCCTTGGACCAGATTAAAGTTGTCTGCGTCCGTATGAAAGCCTGTCAGCCAGCCATCCTCATTCTCAGCCGTTCGGTTTATGCAGGTTGAACCGATGTCTGT
>Ga0256405_10005070_pt1 | contig 23464 bp, 15 predicted proteins | sample RumenRJG_02DNA_FD_189096 | JGI IMG/M metagenome (GOLD analysis project Ga0256405, IMG submission 189096) | Bovine rumen microbial communities from Lethbridge, Alberta, Canada - RJG_02 | ecosystem: Host-associated > Mammals > Digestive system > Stomach > Rumen | place: Canada: Alberta... | reverse complement strand
GCGATGTCGGAGAGCTTCAGGCCCTTGGCCCTGGCGATCTCCCTGAGGTTCTTTTCAATGTCGGCCATAACGTGCGGTTTCGTTTCTGGCGACAAGATACGATTAAATAATCTATTATCCAAATCTACGCCAATTTGAATAATAGATTATTCAATTATAATGAGCGAACAGCAGGGTTTAGAATAAGGATACGATTAGTCTGTTATCAGCGCAGCTGTAATTGTGAGCGCAACGCCGGAAGACAGCAAGTCCCCAAAACTCACCTTCTTTTTTCACCATCAGATCTGGTGTGCATCCTTCATAAGGCGGTTTCGTTCAATTGCCTTTAGACTGTCTTCTATCGCTTTCTTTCTCGCCGCTTCAATACTGTCACGGATGGGTTTCATTTCCCTATCATAATCACCTTGGACTTTTCTTATCGAGTCTGCTTTATTCTTCAAAGCATAGTCTTCGTAGGTGATAAGAGTGTATTTAAACCTCCACTCCTCCCGCATTGGTCTAGCATCTAAATTCCACTCCTTAGAGCAGTCGCGACGAATATGAATCGATTGATTTTTGAAATCCCAACAAAGGAAGCTACCATCAATCCGGGGATCTTCTATTCTTCCCAAAGTTGGATTGCCATACTTTGCGCCATAGGTGTAAATTAAGGGCTTAGAAATATAATCGCTTTCTATTCTTCCCCAGATTTCACTAACGACATCGTTAACGGTATAGTACTTCATTTGAATCTGTGAAGCTATTCCATCGAAAGAAATCTTTTTCTCAGCTTCATAAATCCGAAACACATCCTCTGTAACCGTTGTCTCGTAACTGATATGTAGGTCTTTATCGTTTACATCAATTGGCTCACCCAAAGCTGTTCCAAGAAATGATAATGAGACTATTGTGTCCTTAACTGGATTCTTGGTTGAAGAGATCTCTGTGGCCTCATAAGAATAGTCATCAAGACTACTTGCCCGATCCTTAGAACATTTACATGAACAAGCGATAATAAGCAATCCAGATAATAAAACTATACGAAGTGACTTCATATCTTAATTCTTAATTCTTTATCGTTAGGAAAACTTGGCAACTGTGTCAAGGTGAGGAGTCTATAAAAAGGCGCTCAAGTATTTTTCGCAAATTTAACACTTTTATCTGACTCTTTTCGCAGCGCGGCCATCACCGTTGAAGAAGTTATCATTCATGGCCAGATACTCTGACCACATCTCGCGGAGTTTGATTGCATAATCCTGTGGAAGAACCCTGCCAGAATGACCACCATTCCACTGGAAACCAGGCATAGCAGCCTCTAATGCCTCAGTTGTGATGAGTCGGCATTTGTCCGGATGGATCATCGTGTCCGGTCCCAGGTCGGCGTAGTACACAATACGTCCCTGACCAGACCAGTCCTCGTCCTGGTAGGGTTCAGAATCGAAGAAGCCGTGCATAACAATCCCAGTGACACCTTCCCCGCATTTGATCAGGAAGAATTCGTCCCCCGGAACTACATCTTTCCAGTCCCAAACGCTCCAGTTAAACCAGGCATCATCGAAATGTGCCAACTCTTCCTCAAAGTTATCCATCTTGTAGCTGGAGATGGCAGGGCGCCATTCAAGAATAAAGGTTCTCGGGATTCTATCACAAGTAATCATGGTTATTGAATTGTTTACAGGTTTAACTTAATCGACCATATAGATGCTGACATTGATTTTTGGCCAGCGTTCATCTTCTTTAACTGTTATTATTTTACAGGTGAACATCTTACCGGCGTCCATCAGGCGAGCTATCACCAGATTGTCCTTCATCGGCACCCATCCGATCCGAACATCTTTATGGTAAATACCGATCGCGAATTCATCAACCTCATTCTCCGGATGACGTCGCATGGTAAGCAGCATCCCGGGAGCGAGGTATTTTTGCACTTCTCCAATCTTTTCACAGTACCCGGTTCCTGCCACAAAGACGTTGATGACAAATATCTCCTGCTTAAAGGGAATGATATCAGACGCCCCCCTGTCGTGAATCAGGGCCATCAGTTCGGGGTTCAACTTAATGAGTCCGGTTTCCATATCTTCAACATCATCAAATAGTTCTTGCTTTGTTCGAGCTGTTTCTTTGCGTTGGTAATCCGCTCGGCGATCTCCACCTGCTGCTCTTTGATCCACTCTGAATCGGTGAGTTTGTCGCGATAGATGAAGGGGAATACCGCATTCATCTGTTCAATCCTGAGCTTGAAGGAATCAACTGTTTCTTGGGCTTTCTCAATAAGTCTGGGCAGATCCACCTCAGGTATATCAACGATGGATTCTTCCGTCAGGGCCAAAGCTATCTGCCGAAGCACAAAGATGTCACCGATGCGGTATGCAGAAACTGCCTTGAGAAAGAGGTCCTTCTCTCTCTGAGTCTGGTCAGGATGGAGGTCAGGATGCAAAGCCTTAGCGATAAGACGGTAAAGATTACGCAACTCTTCCGTTTCTTCTTTACTGTAGGAAGGAGCATTGAGGTACTCCTGAGCTGCCTTTATGGTTGCTTCCTTCTCCTCCAACTCGGACTTGAACTTCTCTTTCTCATAACGAATCCGTGTGGCAATCTGTTCCTCGTCAGGCCTTTCGTTACGGTTGATGTAAGCCTGGATTAGCTGAGCTTCCAGATTGATAAGACGAATCTCGATGCCAAGCTGAAACTCCTCGAAAAGGAGTTTTCCGATATACGTCTCATACAAGGACAACATGTGAGGCTTTTCTTCGAACTGCATATACTCGGCCTTTAGGTAGAGCCGCGCCGACTCCTGGCGCAGCTCCTCCAGACGATTCTGGAGGGCTGTGACCTTAGGATGAATGACTACTGATTGCGTCATAATTACTGAACGTCGGGCTGGTTGTCATTATCCTTCTCTCGGGCTTCATCGAATTTCGCCTTCATTGTAGGGTTGCCACGGGTCAAGCGCTTGATGGAGAGAGCATCTGCCTTATCATTGGCCAAGCGAAGATTGTTCTCGCTGCCAATCAACGCATCCTTGATCTTCTGCAAATGAGCGATTGACTTATCGATTTCATCGATAGCGGTTTTGAACTTCTCGCTGGCCAGGCGATAATTCCTGCCGAAGGCGTCCTTGAAAGCCAGCAAGTTATTCTCGAAATTAGTCACATCGATGCTCTGGCTCCGCGCGACGGCAAGCTGACGCTGGTAATCGACAGTCTTCTTCGCCGCATTGACCAGAAGGGTAATCATGGCCTTGAAGAACTGGGGGCGGATGACATACATCTTGGGATAACGATGGGAAACATCAACAATGCCCCCATTGTAGAGTTCGCTATCCGGTTCCAGGAGACTCACGAGGACAGCATACTCACAACCTTTAGCATTCCTGTCCGCATCCAACTTGCGGAAGAAATCCTCGTTCTTGTGCTTACTGCCCGTTCCATCCGTCTCGTTCTTCATCTCGAACATGATGGAAACATACTCCTGACCATCTACATAATCGCGGAAGATGAAGTCGCCCTTGCTGCCGCAGGACACGTCGTTGTCTTTCTCGAAATACGCATACGGAAACAGCGGGCGTAACTCTCCGTTGAAGATGGTGTTGCAGTGAACCTCAAGGGTCTCACCGACCATTTTGGTGGACATCCGGCTCTTGAGATCCTTGTAGTAATCCACCTGTTCCTGGGCAACCTTCAAGCGGTTCTCGTAGTCTTCTCTGATGACTTTTTCCTGGAGCTCTGCACGGGACTTGTCCAATTGAGCATCGGAACGGAGTCGTGCAATCTCTGCATCCTTGCTTTGGAGAGATTCTTTGGCTATTTGCTGTTCCTTAAGTACTGCTATCTGGATAGCGCTGTCCTTTTGGGCGATTGCTGCACGAAGGGAAGCGATCTCCTTCTCCTTCTCAGCGACAGCCGTTCCCACCTCAAGTTTCTTCCGGTCATCCATAGCCGAAATCTGCTCCTTGAGCCGTGCAATCTCACCGTCCTTTTCGCTGATGGCGCGGTCTTTCTTGAACAGTTCATTCTGGTGGGCCTGCTCGACAGTAGCCGCACGGGCTTTCTCTTCCGCCTCCTGCTGGTGATGAAGTTCGGCAATTCGACGGTTTACTTCCGCTTCGAATTCGGCACTTTTGACCTGGTTGACAATAGAGGCATAATCGGCTTCATCAACGGAAAAGACATTTCCACATTTGGGACATTTGAGCTCTCTCATTCGTTATTATTTTTATTGATTATTAATATATTATATGGTTTGATTGAAATTAATACTAGAGATTTATAAACACCTGAAAAGGGAACTCCCTAAGCACTACTGGGTAACCTTGTCCAAAGTCACGGACACATTCTTTGTACCCATTCTCCTCTACAAGCTCGGCTACATTGAAATACTCCTTTGGGAACAGTTTCTTCATTAAAGCGAAGTCGGAGTCTCGATTCTCTTCGGAAAGTGCGGTCTTCTTCATTGCTGCATAATCCTTAGGGGAAATGCCGAATTGTCCTTCACGCTTCAGTTCTTTACCATCTTTCAGAATATAATATACGATTGTTACCTCCTTCAGTCGGACAAACTCATCCGCGGTCGAAATGAGTTCTTCCGGCATCTCTTCCTGCAGTTGTACATAGACATTCTCATAGTCCACATCGTCGGGAACTAATTCCGGAATATGATTGACGTAGATGTCCTCCTCGATGGCGGCTGTCAGTCTTTCAAGGGCGCAGAGATCTACCCGGTGGCCGCCATTGCCGTCCATCACGGCTGCGACCTCTCGAAGTTCCTTTTCTGAGATCTTGTATTTCATGCTGTCCTGGGCGATGATTTCGTTACCGTTGCAAACGTTGAAGGAGAAAGAAATGGTCTTTGTCATAGTGCTTAGATGTTTAGAGTGTAACTTTTTAACCAACCTGCAGGCTATTTGAGCGTATTTTGCTAACTTTGTATGTTAACGACGTTCAGCCTTGCAGTAAGATATACGCCATTGAATCCCAAAAGTTTCGGAGTGTATCCAACTTGGACAAGATGGACAGAAATGACCCGATTTTTATTGCCAAATTTGTAAGCTAATACCAGTCACGTATGGAAGAAGAAATCGTACTTGGTGAAGATCAACTGATTTGTATCCTCACAGGCAAGATTGTCAAAGCAACAGAAAAAGAAAGTAACCTCCAGTTTATGATTCAGACGATGTCTGAAGAATATGGGTTTGCCATGGAGGATATGCAACGTGATTTCTCCTTCAAATATATCGACGAGGAGGACAAGAAACGCACGGCCAAGGTAGACCTCGCCATTTTTGAAAAAGGTAGGGCACACGATTCTGATTGTTTGATCCGAGCCATAGTCGTTGCTAAGGATGCCAAGGTTAAAGCCAATGACAGCAAGAATGGTGTGATGGCTTCTTTGGAGAATATTCTTACCTATACAGACTGCGAATTTGGATGCTGGACAAATGGTGAAGATCTGCATTTCGTAGGTGTCTCTGAAGATAAATGGGGCCAGTCCACCATAGAAGAACTCTCGGATTTCCCAGCAATCAATCAAACATTAGAAGATTTGGTCGCATCGGGCGACAAGGCAGCACCCCGAAAACCAGCTAACGAATCCCTGGTTCGCACATTCAAGCGTTGCCATGATTATATCTATGGAAACGAAGGGATGAAGAAAACTGCTTTCTGGGAACTTCTTAATCTCATTTTTTGCAAGCTATACGATGAAAAGCGACGTTATATCGACGCAAAGAATGGCGTTAGTTACCGGCGAAAATTCTGGGTGGGCGTCAAGGAAATGAATACACCTGAAGGCCAGGCAGCTGTTGCTACTCGTATCAAAGGAATCTTCCAGGAACTAAAGGACAGCGAGACCTTCAAGGATGTCTTCGATGGCAACGAGATGATAAACCTCTCGGACCGCGGCCTTGCTTATGTAGCTAGCGAACTTGCTAAATACTCCTTCCTGGATGCCACAGTGGATGTTAAGGGCACTGCCTACGAGACCATCGTTTCTAACACTCTTAAGCAGGAGGCCGGTCAGTTCTTTACCCCGCGAAATATTATCAAATGCATGGTTGAAATGTTGGATCCCGACCAGAATACCCGTGTCCTAGATCCGGCATGCGGTAGCGGTGGATTCCTGGTAATGGTGCTGGATCACGTCCGCAGGAAGATGACTAAGAACATGTACCCGGATCTGGAAGGGCCACTCCTGGAGGCAAAATACAATTCGCCAGAAATAGACGACCTCGTGCGCGAATACGCGTCCAATATGATATTTGGTTTTGACTTTGACCCTGACTTGAAGAAGGCGGCACGCATGAATATGGTGATGTCTGGTGATGGGCATTCCAATATATACAATATCAACTCCCTTGAATATCCCGGTGGTTCTAAGCCAGATGTCCCTCGTATTGCAGAGGCTGTTAACCATAGCATTGCTATCAGCAAAGATAAGAGGTTCCCCTTTGGGACGGCCGAAGATAATGCCCAAGGCAAGTTCGATATGGTTTTCACGAATCCTCCTTTTGGCGCTAAGGTTGAAGTCGATCCCGAAATTGCAAAAAAATATGAGCTTAATTCTACGGCGCCAGAAGTGTTGTTTATCGAGGCATGCTATCGATTCTTGAAACCTGGAGGAAAAATGGCAATCGTGCTGCCTGATGGCATACTTGGAAACCCGAATATGGAATCTGTACGCCTTTGGATTCTGCATCACTTTAAGCTTCTAGCTTCTGTCGATCTTCCCGTGGAGACCTTCCTCCCTCAGGTTGGTGTTCAAGCGTCTTTGCTTTTTATGCAAAAGAAAACGGATGAAGAGCAGTTAATCCCTCTCGAAGATGAGTCCTATAAAGTATTTATGGCAATTGTTGACAAAGTTGGTAAAGATCGTCGTGGAAACCAAATCTTTAAGAAGGATAATGATGGCGCAGAGTTGCTTTATGAGCACGTTAAACAATGGTTGTCGACAGACGAGAATGGTAGGCCTGTTGTCAAAGAACGCAAAGAGAGAGTAAAAATGTTGGATGACGACTTGCCTGAAGTTGCAGCAGCATATAGAAACTTTTTATCATAGGGTTATGAGATCTTCAACTATTGCATTTAGTGATGTGGTGGGGAACTCATTTAGATTTGACCCATCTTATCATCTCAGCGAAGCTAACCATATCCGCTCGGTCCTTAAAACCCTGCCGTATGGCATTACGAATGTTGCTTCTTCTGCTGACAAGGTTTTCATTGGCAATATTTTTTCACGCGTGTTTGTGAATGACCCAGAGTATGGTATACCATATCTGGCCGCATCTGACACTGTTCTAGCTAATTTGGATACGAGGTATTATCTATCCAGAAAGCAGGCTTCAGATTTAGCTTATTTGATGCTTCAAAAAGACTGGATCTTGATTACTTGTTCTGGAACCTTAGGGAATGTTACCTATACCAACAATAATTTCGAAGGAAGGATTGCTACCCACGATTTAATACGAATTATTCCAAATGATAAAGAGGTTCTTCGTGGATGTCTCTTCGCATACTTATCTAGCAAATATGGCTATTACCAATTAACACAGTCGCAGTTCGGTGGCGTTGTAAAACACATCAATGCAGACCAAGCAAAAAATGTGGCTGTTCCTCGTTTCCCTCTGTCTTTCCAGCAAACTATAGATGCCCTAATTAAAGAAGCAGCTCGGTTAAGAGAGGAGTCTATGTTGGCCTTAAATGAAGCGCATTCTTTGATCGAAGCTCATTTTCCCAACACGTTGGATAGTCATTTTTATGAGCAAGTGTCTTCTTCAACTATCTTTTGTTCTCAGATTCATAGATTTGAGGCATCATATTATTTGTCTTCTGGAAAGCAGTATGATGATTATATAAAGAAACATTTTTACTGGAAATCACTTGGGGAGGTTTCTCAAACTATTTCGCGACCTGGGATTGCGCCAAGAATGTATGTGAAAGATGGAGTATCCTTTTTGGGAGGCACAGAAATATTCTTTTCTATCCCAGAAAGTAAGAAAAAGCTTTCGCGTGCAATTCCTAACTTCAATGATTATCTTATTCAGGAAGGTTGGGTCCTTTTGCCTCGTTCTGGCACCATCTCTCTTGGCGATGTCGTTTTCACAAACGAACAACATGCTCAGAAGAGGATTTGTGTTTTCTTTCCTCTCCTCAAAAATCGGCCGTTCAATGATACAGAGGCCCATTTTTGGCTCAGTCATTCAGCATATCGAGCCGCCGCTTCTGGCTGTAATTCCTATACCAATCTTTGAGGAAGAGGAGATGAATAAGATTGCTGAACTGGCAGAGCATCATAGAGAGTGTTGGGGCAAGGCTGCGAAGAAAGAGCTTGAGGCCATTTCTTTGGTCGAGCAAGAAATTGAGAAATGGCATTCCTAACCGAATAATAATACACATACTATATGGCAAGAATCATCAAGACACATCTCGGAGAAGATCCGGTGAACGCGGGAGAAAAGCGTTTGTTGGATTATCTGTATGTGAAGTTGCCGGATAATTACCTGGTCATCCCGAACGGGGAGTATCCCAGCAAGACGCCTCAGGGTGCTGTCAAGTATTGGGAGTATGACGCCATAGTGATTGCTCCTCACGGTATTTATCACATCGAGAACAAGGATTGGAATGGCAGTCTTTTCGGTGACGATTTCACCTGGGTGGTGAATGGCGTTGAGAGGAAGAATCCGCACAAGACCGCCACCCTTAAGACCAAAATTCTGGCCGGCAAACTCCAGAATTACAATCCCGGCTGGCGCTTCGGCCTCATTCAGACCGTCGTTACCCTCAGCTATCCCGGTCAGTCCAAATTCGGCCTGGATCCCCATTCCGACTGCTATGAACAAACTTTCCTTCTCAACAACGAACTCATTGACTATCTTACCGACAATGAGCGCCTGAGAAAGGAACCGGATTATATGGCTGAAATCCAGCAGGAGATCGCGAACTATCTGTCCGGTGAGTCCTCCCACCAACATTACGCTAAAAAGAAAGAGATTCTGGATTTTACCATACTGGATACGCTTCAGTCCAATGAAGAATACACGGAATATCTCTGCCAACCCAAGATTTTCGCCACCAAGAAATACAAGGTCCGTGAGTACCCGCTCAGCATCGCAGGAAAGAGCCAGCCGGAGCTGGAACGCCTGACGTTAAGCGCTCAGAACGCAAAGTTTGCCCTACAGCAGATTGAGACCTGTCCCAACATCATCAAGAGTAGCTTCCAATTCAATGATGACCACACCTACTTCTATGAATACAGCGAGTATCTGGAAGGGGCCTCTCTGGAAGCCAAACTCAAGAACAAAACCTTCACACAGCGGGAGAAACTGGGCATCATCCTGGACATCGCTAAGGCGCTGAAGGTGGCCCATAGCCACGATATAACCCATCGAGACGTAAGCCCGGAGAATATTTTTATACTCAACGACGGTACAGCGGCGTTAGCCAACTTCGGCTTGTCTTACTTCCAAGGACATGAAGATCTTGGTTTTACCGTGTTGACATCGGTTGCCGGCGACGATTCTCCTTATGTGGCGCCGGAAATGGTGGATGGTGATTTCTGCTATGGTAGCGACCTATTCTCCCTAGGTGTTGTATTCTATCGCCTGATGACCGGCAAACTTCCTTTCAACAGTACGTTATTGTTCAAACTCCAGAAGGGCGAGCTTTCCGATGAGCAGTTACCTTCCAAGGTAGTCCCGGACCTGCCTCAATGGATGGATGAAATTGCAAAGCACACCATCACCGCCAATCTCCAGAAGCGCTGGGCCGAGGCAGATGAGATGATAGAATTCATCAATATGTACCTTACCGAGTCCGAAAAGAAGGGAGAGAAATCCGAGTCCGTTGAGGCCCAACTGAATCTCAAGGATATGAAGCCCGGTATGAAGGTATCTCAGTCATTAGTTCTTTATGATCAGCTGGGTAAAGGTGGTTTTGGAAAAGTCTTTAAGGCCAAACACCTTATTCAGAATAAATTCTACGCCATTAAGATATTTGACCGGGATGTCTCCGTGGAGAGCACTTTCAATGAATTTGATGCATTGAAAGATGTCCACCACGATAATATCGTGCGGTTTGTGTATAATGACAAGACCTCTCAAGGCCTGTTCTACACCTTGATGGAGCTGCTTAATGGTGAGAATTTGGGAGATTACACCAGTGGTGATTTACGCCTCCCGTCCAGCGAGATATACAAAATGGCAACACAGATTCTTTCTGCGCTTCGCTATCTCCAAGACAAGGTTCCGCCTCTTTTCCACCGGGATATCAAGCCCAACAATATAGTATGGGACAACCGTGAGCGCTATGTCCTCATTGACTTCAACATCTCCACATCGACGGATGACAAGTCTTTCGCCGGCACATTGCCCTACATGGCGCCGGATTTGATCCTTCCTAACAAGACTATTGACTGGGACTCCTCGGCAGATACTTTTTCGTTGGGCATAACCCTATATCAATTGGTCGCGCATGCGTACCCGTGGCCGGGAAGCAGTATGCACCCCAAGCTCTATGAGGCCCCTACGGATATCCGGAAATACAATGACAAGATTTCCAATGCTTTCGCGGATTTCATCATGAAGGCCATCATTACCGATAGGACCAAGCGTTTCCGTTCCGCCAAGGAAATGGAAGAAGCTCTCAAAGCGATAGGTCCTGATGGTATTGATAAAGTGTCAAAGGTCCCCCAGGTACAGGAACTGGAGGATGACATTGTCGCCTATGTGAATTCTCTCTATAGCCAGAGTGTTCACGGCAATGGTGGTACCCGCGCCGGCGCACATCAGAGTGTCCTGGACCAGAAGACCTACACCAAAACCAAACTGGATAACAAACTCCTGAAGGATATTGCCAACCTTAAGTACAAGCTGGTTATCATTACCGGTAACGCCGGTGATGGTAAGACTGCATTCCTGAAGCAAGTTGAGGCTCTTGGCATCAATCGTGTGGGTTTCCAGACAAAGAATGGTTCCGAGTTCCTTCTAAACGGAGTCAAGTTCCAGAGCAACTACGACGGCTCCCAGGATGAATCAGACAAAGCGAACGACGATGTTCTGCGGGATTTCTTCGCTCCTTTTATCGGCTCGTCTGATTACACACAGTCTCCGGAAGGCCGAATCATCGCTATTAATGAAGGCCGCCTGGTGGACTTCTTGGAGACAGAGCCTGGTTTGAAACCGCTCCAGAAAAGCATTGAGGACTACTTCTACAACGAAGGGCACACTAAGTTGCTCCCTGGATTAATGATTATCAACCTCAATCTACGTTCGGTGACTGCTCGTGAGGGAAATGCAACCAGCCTGTTATCTCAGCAGATTAAGGCCATTACAAATCCGGAACTCTGGGGTAAGTGCAAAGGCTGCCCGCTGGCGGACAAGTGTTTTATCAAATACAACGTGGACACCTTCAACGACAGCAGCGCCGGTGATGAGGTTATCAATCGTTTGGAATGGCTGCTGCGTGCTGTTGTTTATAAGCGGGAGCTGCACATCACCATGCGTGACTTGCGTTCCTTTATCTCCTTCCTGCTCACGCGTGACTACTCCTGTGATGAGGTAAAACAACTGGTAGAATTCGTCCAGGCTGAGAATAAACCAGAACTTTACTGGAATTTCTACTACTTCGACATCACGGCACAGGCGCTGCATTACAAGGGCTATTTCCCGTTGCGTACTACGGAGTCCAATGACCGACTGGTCAAGATTCTCCGTGAAACCGACATTGCAAAGGTGGCACTTCCGGCTAATGACCGTGACCTGTACTTCAAGGAGAAGAAAGCCAACGGTTATCTCATCTTCAACGACCGCAAGCAGTCGCTGCTGGATGACTTTAATACGGTGAACGAAGTGCTGCCTATCTGGAAAGTCACCGGAGAGGATGTCCGCTTCTTGATTTCGCTCCGTCATCAGACCTTCATCCGTCACCAGTACTTTGAGGGTAAAATTGATTATATGAAGCGACTTCCGTACCGCTATATCGGAGAATTTGCGGAGAAACTGAAATCCTCCGAAGAAGAATCCCTAAGGAAGACAATGTCCGGCCTCTCCAGGGCTATTTCCATCAGCGAGGGCTGCGATGCTCCTTCCTTAACAGATGGTTATCTTCTCCTGTCTAATTCACAGGTTGGAGACCCGTTGTCAAAGAGCTATCGCCGTTTCTCCATCGATGAATTTGAGCTCTTTGTGAACAAGACGGACCATCTTACGGAATACATCGAGTACGAGAGCGATAGCTTTACCTTCCGCCACAAGACGGATAAGTTCATCCAGCTCACCGTCTCCCTGGACCTGTATGAAATGTTGAAGTACATCAGTTCAGGTTTCAATCCTTCCGTGAATGATCTGCAAGGTAAGTTCATTGAGCTTCAGATCTTTAAGAATCTGCTGCAGAGCAAGACGTACAAGGAGATTCTGGTCACAAAAAATAACCGAAAATTCACGGTCGTGCGTCTGGAAGGCAACAAACACATCACCATTGAACCGCTTAAATAGGAGGATGCCGTATGATTATCAAAATACCTAAAGGAACTGCCATAGCGTTCAGGAATCCTCAGATTCTGTGTGTTGATACCAAGCGTGTTACCTTGGAGCGTGCACTGACGAATCTCTATATGAAGATTTTCGCCCAGGGTGCCCCTCTGACGCTGGCTTATAAAAAAGAGCATGATATCGAGTCCCTTGAAGGGTTTGTGAAGAATCTGGAAGAGGACGGTCTCCTGGTCGGTGCCTCGGAGAATCTGGATGCCGTTGAGGATTGGCTCCGCAGCAGCTTGCTGGATATGGTGTTTCGTGGCAACATGGTGAAAGAGAAGGTAGCCACCCTTCGCCCTATGCACCTTTTGAGTTTCCGTGTTCAGAATAAGAAGTATTGCCGTGATTACAATACTTCCGACCAGCTCTATGTGATGCTGCGTCACAACAAAGAGGTTCTAGAAGGTCTCAGTAAGTATCTCTCCAAAGGCTGGGACAAGGACTCTAATTCCATCGTTTCCTCAGTTGACTTGGACGTTGACACCGCCGGTATTCTCTTGCTTACAAAGGAATTGAAGGAGCGCAAAGGAGTTGTCACCGCCATCGATAAGACGGAACCGTTCCTTGTGCAGCAAACGGAAATCTTCAACGATGATATCCGACGCCTCCTGATGTACCAGGATAATTTGCCGCGCTCAGTCTTTATTGACTACCTCAAGATCCTTTGCGGATTCCATCTGGCACTGTACACCATGAAATTGGTGTATCTGCTTCCGAAGATGGTTGAGGCCGGTACGAAGGATGTGGAGGATGACTGGAGCATGGTCGTTGACCTCACGGACAATCTGGACAGTCTGGTTTCCAAGTATGCCTGCAAGGATGCGGAAATCATGGCAAACAGTTTCCGCGATTATGTCCGCGCAACGTACAAGATCAACATCATGCAGAAGAGCCTGTCCAATGACAACAAGGATTCTTCAATTGAAGCGGCTCTTGATTACATTCACAATCATTTGGATGAGTACAAAACAGAATTCAAGGTTATCCTCAACAATCTGATTCGTGATAACGAGCTGGATAAGGAGACCGACGATGAGACCTCCCTGGGAGAAATGCTCCAGTACTTTGATGAAGCGGACTACTTCAATAAGTATGTTTATATCATGGAGAAATCCAACTTGGGAACATCTCAGTACAAATATCTGCGTGAATTCCTGGATGCGGTAAGCATGAAGAATTCCGCTTCCAAACTTCTCGCTGACGGCCGTTCCCGTCGGCATCCCCGTCGTGGTGCTTTGGGCTCCAAGTTGTTGGAAACATTGGTTCAGATCCTGGTTCTCAATGACAATGGTCATGGTGGTTATTACTCCGAATCCCTTTCCATCAGCGAGCTGGCTGCACGTATCCGCCAGCGTTACGGCCTGATTATCGACGGTATTCGCGAGCCCCGCTTTGCCAATGCGGACGTGGAAACCAACGAGGCATTCAAACAGAATATGGATGCCTTTAAGGACAAACTCCGTCAGATTGGCTTCTACAGCGACCTCAGTGACGCTTATATCCTGCAAAAGATTCGTCCACGCTATAATTTTGATGAGAAATGATTGACCTCAAAGCACTATACTACGAAAGGTTCCTGCCGTTCCTCGTCGAGTCTTATTCCAAGACCATAAAGGCGGCAAAGCCCGGACACTGCATGAAGGTGACCGGACTGGCCCTGACTGAGCTGAAGACCTTGATTCCGATGCTCCGCTCGGTCAATCCGGGTATCTCGGTCTATATCTTGTCTGAAGATGAAACCGGCCCCGACTACATCCGCGCCTCAAAACTGATTGAGATGCGTAATGATTCGGAGACCACCATACTGGTTCTCATCCCTGCCAACAGCCGCACCTCCGCAGAAGATTCCTATGGTGACGCCACGTTCCAGAATCTCTCAGCCGCAGAGTTGAAGATTCCCTTCCTGGATTATCTGATATACGAAATTCCGGAGGATAAGAAGGCTGCCTGGGACTCTGTTTGGCAAGTCCTGCAGCAGTATGTAGCTCCCAGTATGTTGCTGGTGAATTACCTCCTGTTTGTGGACTCCGAACACTATGCCGACGAAGCCTGGGGAAATGGACTCTTTCTGCTTGGAATGCTGCCGGATAGCAAACTGGTCCATCCGGACACGAATATGCGCCGTAACCTTGCCTTGAATAAGGAAAAGTGTGCGGATGTAATCTGTGACTATTCCATTGCTCCGGCAGACCGTGTCGCACTGCTTCCCATCAAGGCACAGACCATCCAAAAAAAGATTCTTCAATTGCTCACGTCACAAGATATTGTGAATGAGCGCTTTGCTCTCTGTGAAGAAATCTATTCCAATCATCCAGAACTTAATTTTGCCTTATGGCCGTTGCTGGATAAGTTCAAGGGTGATTTTAAGGAAGTCATAGTACAGGCAGAGATTGTCCCCGGCAAAGACCCCAAGAAAGAGCTGGTTACCGATGAACAAGGCAATTACATCCTGTCGCTGCATACCGGCAAGAAAAGCAAAGTTTCATTTCGTGTTACGGTAAATCCTTCACCGAAGGAGAATCTTGACATTGCTTATTTCGAGGTCTCGCTGATTGCCCTGGATGGCTTCTCTGAGGTCGGCGTGCTGAAGAAAGTTAAGCTTACCAACCGGAATGCCACCCGGAAGCTCTCCGTTAACTTCGAGAAAGACAAATTTGAGAATGGAGAATACATGATTCGCGTCCATGCTTTTGACGCGGATGGTATTATACTAGACACGAACAATCCATTCAAGGAACCGGCTGTTCAGGATCAGTGGAAGAAGGCCAGTCAAGAGAATCCGAACCTTACACCAGAACAGTTCCGTTTGGAGAACCTTGTTCTGTTCTGTAACGAAACAACTCCATTCACCATCGACAATGATGGGGAGGAAGTGGAGGTTATCGATACCGTTGACAAACGCGCAAAGGCAGACAATTATCTCCAGGCCCTTCTGCAGTATCGTATTTCCAAACTGATTAAGGGTGAGGAAGTGGATGAGGAGGAACTGGAGGAGACGGACCGTAATCAATGGATAGAGGGCTCTCTCAACAACATTTATCAGTTTGACTTTGGCCCCAGCTATCCGTTCCAGATTCAGTTGCCCAAGAAACTTATTGCCCTGGAGCGCTGTTTCCTCAAGCATAAAGAGGCCTTTGGCTCAGTTGAGGCAGCCGTCAGCGGTAATCCTACGGATACAACGCTTCAGCATTTGTCCTTTATTCCTTTGACCGTATCAGTCCCTGATCATCTTCTTACGGCTCGTAAAGAACTGTTTGCCGCCATCGAAGATTCCGTCTCAGGGGAGGAGGGTCTTTCAAACTGCTTTGACGTAACTAAGTACGTTCCGCAGATCAAGGCATACGTATCCGATTATACTGAGTGGATTCGTTCGCAGACCGAGGAAGGTGCATCGGAAGCACTAGCCGTGGAGCTCCAGAACATTGACACCGTGCTCCTGGAAGTGGAGATGCCGGACAGCAAGAATACGCCTGTTCGTCTAATCTCGCCGCTACATCCGCTGCGTCTTGCCTGGCTGGTGAATCTCTATGAATTGTTCATGGATTGGGAAGCCAAGACCATGGAAGCGCCCAAGGTGTACAAGGGTGCCTGGCATGGAAAACTTGAGAAACTGTTCAAGGGTGGTCTTCCTATGGATACTGCGCCGCTCGTGCTCTCTGCCGGAAGCCTGAAAGAACCTTTCCAGTACATTGGGGAGCTTACTTTTGGTTGGGGCGCTTATGCTCAACGAACAGAGGCAGGTGAGGGTGCGTTGGCATCCGAATTCCGTCAACTTAAGTCCTATACTTCCGTAGTACTGAACATTTCCAATGAGAAGAGGATAGACAGTGATGTCAATCTGCCGCTGGTAGTACGTCATATTTTCAACTACGGCAAAGCACACCCTTATACGGAGAAAATAGTCATCAATATCTTCAACGCCGGCGATGCGGCGGTCTTTGCCGCTTCGCTCATTGCAATGGAGAAAATCGGTATGGAGAATGACTATGAGATCCGTCTGTTCTCCGATGATACCCTTATCCAGCCCGGTGATGCATTGAAAGAGCTGCTGAACCCGGAGTCATTGATGGCAGAGGAAGCAGAGGTATTCTCCCAGGCTTCGGCCAACCGTCTGTTCCCGAAACTGCGCTTCTCACGCAACAACATCAAGGATTTCATTGACCATCACGAGCAGTATCAGGCACATATATCCTTCTTGGTAAATCCGTTCCCGGTTCATACGGAACTCATTCGTCAGACGGATGACAGCCGTTCCTTCTTCCTGAATGCCGTTATCGACAAGAGTGTCGTAGCATCTGAGAAGATGGGCGCCTCCTATGTTTGGAAGCGCTACTATTCGGAGAAGATTATCCCGGAGCCCATCACGGAGTTTGCTAACGACACCATCAGTCTGTTCACCAGCATCCAGAAACTCACCGGCACCATTATGTCCTCCACCATCGAGGAATCCGTTCCGGCAACAACACTGACGTTGAGGGACAGCGACGCCATGCTGCTCTCTTTCATCCACGATGTGTCCGACTGGGTGGTCACTTTCGACAAGAACATGGGGCCGGAATTCTTCGACCTACCGTGCCTCAACGTCGGTGAAACCCCGTACCTTCTGGATTACATTCCTGGCCGCGAGTTGATGGGCGTTTCTTCATTCCTTACGACACGCCCTACCAGTGAGGTGGAAGGCTTGATGCAGCCGCACTTCAAGGAATTCGGCATCGACATCTCCAATAAAAAGCTATTTGACACGCTTCTGGAAGATGTCCGTTCGGTCAGTAGCTCGCTGCTGATGCAGATGAACGCCACCCAGAACAAGGCCTTTGAGGTGTTGGGAATCACTCTTACCAAGCGATTCCTGAGCAAGAAAGGCTTGCTGGACGAAGCCTTTATCATCCCGATTGACCTTCACAGGGAGTTGTTTGAGGAGCCGGATCTTGCCGACAAGGAGCGTGCAGACAATGTTATCGTAAACATCGATGCGGAGAAACGGGAATTGGTCTTCACCATCGTGGAAATCAAGTGCCGCAAGTCCCTCAACGATGCGGAGAGAGAAGACCTCCACTCCAAGATTCAGAACCAGATTGCCAACACGGTGGCCGCCCTCAAGTTCCACTTTGAGATGGCCCAAGATGGCTATGACCGCCTGGACCGTGAACTGAAAATACTGGAACTCAAGAATCTGCTTGAATTCTATATCAAACGTGCGCTTCGTTACGAGCAACTGGACAAGAACGTGGGAGAAGGGATGCTCGCATACCTCAAGAAGTTGGGCGAAGGCTATACCATCCGCTTCAAGGAATTGGGCATTATCTTCGATTTCTCCCAGGATAAGCGTCAGCGTAAGGATTTCTATGGCGACACGGTTATTTATACCATGGGCGCTACGGTGCTCGATGAAATTCTCAGTGATAACGAGACCCTCAGCACCCAGAAACTAGATATGATGGACCGCGGCTTCATTGAGTTCTTCGAACCCAACCGAGCTGAAACATCAAGGCGGCCGCATGATTCCTTCAAAGATCAGCCTCAACCCGAAGAGGAGGATGATGAACCTTCTGTCGTGATTCATGTGGAGCCGGAGCATGTTCCGGAACCGGAACCCGTTAATGAGCCGGTAAAAGTTGTAGAACCCGAACCAGAGCCTGTCGTTGAGCCAGAGCCCGAACCTGAACCGGAAGATAAGCCGGAAGAGCCGGAACCGGAACCCGAGCCGGAGGAAGAGAAAAAGATTCCAAGCAAGGTAGTCGATAGCTACAATCCTTCCAAGGATCCGGAACCGTCCGAGTCGCAGCAGCCGGAAAACCCTTCATATGGTTATACCCAGCCTAAGTACGATGTCCTTATTGGTAAGAACGAGGATGCTGCCCAATATGGCATTCTGGGCAAGGCTGTGTCCAACAAACGCACCATTGGCATTGCGCTGGATGGCTGTGATACCATCAGTCTATTCGGTGTCCAGGGCGCCGGCAAGAGCTACACCATAGGCTCAATCGTTGAAATGGTTGTAAAACAGTTCAGTCATGTCAACAAACTGCCATTCCCGATGGCTGGCGTAATTTTCCACTATAGCGACAGCCCGGATTACGCACCGGAATTCACCTCAATGGTATATCCCAACGATGCAGCTGGTCAACTGGCCAAACTGAAGGCAGAGTATGGAGCAGAGGCCCATTCCGTGAAGGATGTGCTGCTTCTTGCTCCGGAGGCTCAGGTGGAAACCCGTAAGGCCGAATATCCGGATATTGATGTCGCCCAGATTGGATTCGACTCCAGGGAACTTAGCGTCAAAGACTGGATGTTCCTGCTGGGAGCCACCGGAAATGATGCCGCCTATGTCAAGGAATTGAAGAAGATTATGAAGGCCTGCCGCAACGATATGTCGTTTGCCAACATCAAGGCCGGTGTTGACGAGAGCGCCTTCCTTTCCAATTCCCAAAAGAACCTGGCCTACCAGAAACTCTCATTTGCCGAGGAATACATTACCGACGGCTGCAAATTGCAGGAGTATCTGCATCCTGGCCGTCTAATTATTGTGGATCTTCGAGACGAATTCATTGACAAGGACGAAGCCCTTGGCCTATTCGTGGTAATGATGAACATCTTCTCCGGCAAATCCGAGCATAATGGCGTAGGATTCAATAAGTTCATTGTCTTTGATGAGGCCCATAAGTATATGGACAACAGGGATCTGGTCGGCTCCATTACCACGGCCATCCGTGAAATGCGCCATAAGGGCGTTTCCATCATGATTGCCAGTCAGGACCCGATGAGCCTGCCAACGGAAATCATTGAACTGAGTTCCATTGTGATAATGCACAGGTTCAGTTCTCCGGGATGGGTGAAACACGTGCAGAAAGCTATTACTGCCCTGCAGAATCTAACTCCCGGCGAAATGGCCAACCTTGGCTCTGGCGAGGCTTTTCTGTGGGCGGTGAAGTCCACGGATAAGTCAATCACATTGAGGCCTACCAAGATATCCATCCGTCCCAGGGTAACCAAGCACGGGGGAGATACAATTAGTGCAGTAAAAGGATGACAGTATTCGAATATAGCGGTATCGGAGGTCGGAAAGTGAATCAAGACTTTCTGGCCCACGCCATCATGGATGAAAAACACGCGGTCTTCATAGTTGCAGACGGTATGGGAGGCTACTCGCACGGTGAGGTGGCCGCCCAGGTTGCTGCCAACGCTGTGAAAGACTTCGTTGAGGAGAATTACCAAAGGCTGGAACCGGAAGAATTAATGCGTGAAGCCATCAGTTTTGCTAACGAGTCCATCTCCATCAAGCGGATTGCTTTGCACGTCAAGCAGATGGGGGCCGTAATAGTGGTGGCCTATGCCTGCGATAATACCTGTTGGATTGCTTGGGTAGGTGACAGCCGGGTATATGTTATGCGCGATGGAAAGCCCATATACCAGACGGAAGACCATTCCCTCATCAACGAACTACTCCAGGTCAACACCCTCAAAGCCGCAGATCTGGAAAAGTATTCAGCCATTGTCACCCGCAGCCTGATGGGAGAGAACATAAACGCGGATCCCGACATCCATTCCGTCACCGTACAGGATGGCGATGTCATCTGGTTATGCTCCGACGGCGTTCACAAAGAGATCCCTATCTACTGGCTTCCCGACGATGATGCCGAACTGAAATCATTCCTGGATGGCCAGAATAAGCATCTTTCGGACAATTACACACTAATAAAGGTTACGCTATGAAATTGAGCCAGAAGACCATCGATGAAATCAAAGAAAAGACAGGGATGAAATTCGACCGGGCGAAGGATTTCTCAGTCCTGTCGGAAGATATTTTTGACAAGACTGGCCGCTCCATTGGAATCACAACCTTAAAGCGTCTGTTTGGCACCATAGAGGACGAAAGAGACGCTATCGGCTACACGATGAATACCATTGCCATCTATTTAGGATATCCCTCTTGGAAGGCATATATGGGCCAAGACACATTTGATAGCGAATGGGGATATGACGATGAGACCTTCTTCATCCATCTTCTTGAACCCGGAGATCAATTGCAAGTTAACTATCTGGATCGTCAAGTCGGCTTCAAAGTCATTGATAGATCTGATGGACGAGAGATCCGTCGTGTTCTTCGAGTTGATAGTACCAAAAATAGCAGCCTAATGATAGGAGACATCGTCTATGTTTACCGGCTAAGTGTTGGCTCTCCAATTGAGGCAGAGAAGGTCGTACGCGATGGTGTCATTGGCAACTACAGAACAAAAGGGGAAGTTACAAAAATAGATTACCTTCCAGCAGAATAATGTAATCTGATTAATCGCAACAAAACTGCCGGGATAGAAAGAAATTGAATTACGCTTTCTACCCCGGCTATCTGACTATCGTGACCAATGATGGTTCTGAGATGCTTCCGTTTCAACTTGTTTTGATGCAACGGCCAGTTGGGCTTCTGCTTTCTGCGAAACACCTGGTCTAAATAAGGAGAAGTCGGCTTTTTCTCCCTTATCCAACTCAAGTTGGATGGCGTCAAGCCTTTGGTTTATCATGCCCGTGCAACGCTTTACTTCAGAGAGCACGGTCTTCAGGAAGTCTGGGCCTTGCTGTAAGGAGCCAAGCCAAGATTTAAGGTAGGCAGCGCTATCACTTTTCACATGCTTCGTCAGTCCGTGCTGGCTTGCAATGAGGGCCGCCGAGAGCTCAGCGGTAAGCTCTTCCTTGGCATACTCCGGAGATCCAAAGGTCTGGCCTGGCTGAATACGGTCTAGTCGGGATTTAGCTCCAGTAGCATGGGCACATTCATGGAGTGTGTTCGTGGCGAAAGCTTCTCCATCGACGAACTGCTCACGAGTAGGGATAACTATTTCATCACGAGCAGGGGAGTAGTATGCATTGTCGCCCTTCACCTGATTGATAGGACAAAAGAAGAGATTGTCATCAATCATCTTGTCGATAGCCGGATTGCTCTTGAGGTCTCCCTGATGCTCAATCTGCCCGGCGGCCGTTTGCTTCAACTTCTCGTACAGCTCCGGTCGTGTTTCAGCGATGTTTGTCTGCCCAGCTACATTGAACACGTTGAAGACCTGAAGCTTCGGATAGACCTTGTATTTGGCCTGTTCCTCCTCCGACAGGTTCCGGTAATTATCGTATGGTATCCTCTCCTTAGTCTGCGGATTCACGACAGTGAACGTAGTCAGGAACACGGGAAAGGATTTCTCGCCCTTGTTGACGGCCACCATGGGAAGTTTGTTCCCGTGCTTGTCCCGGGCCTGGAATACATTCCCATTATTGTCCTTGATGTAGTTGAGATTCGTGATACGGTCAAAGGTACCCCACACGGGAATGTCATACCCCATCTTCTCTGCCTGGAGCATCAACATGAGGGAGTTTCCTCCATTGTAATGACGTCCTGAGAGGTTCTGGGGAGGAATGGCCGCTCCAGGCATGAACCACGGTTTCTTCCAGTCGCCCTGGAAGGACTGGATCTTCTCGATCATCAACTCGGTGAACCGCTCCAGAGCCTTGTCCGCTGCGGAGGGTCCATCCGAGTGATACTTCTTGTCTGCTGCCATAACGTCTACTGGTTATTGTATTGCTTCTCCCACTCGGAGAGGGACTTGACACGGCAACCGATGTCGAGACGGTCGTTGAAGAGATTGAGCTCCAGGGCGCCTTCGGCATTGATGCCCGCCTTGGGGACAAGGCATTCCGGACGCTCCTCGGAGAAGTCCACGAAATGCACCCAGATGTACGAGAACAAGTCCTCGGCAATCTTCTCCGTGCTGTAAGCGTCGAAGACCCTGTACGCGCCTTTCTTTCCCTGCTTTTCCTGGATCTCCTTGTTTCCGAGAGTTCCTCTGAAGATCATAGTACCCTCGATTCTGTCCTTTTCCTTGGTCTTGTTGACCTCGTTGGCGGAGAGGTTGAAGAAAACGACATCCTCTCGCTTGCGGAAGATCAGGACACCCTTGACCTTGACCCTGTCTCCGGAAGACAGGCCGAGGACGTTGTCATCCTCGCCGTCACATGCGACGCTGATGTCGATGTCGCGGGTCTCACCGTTGTCTTTCAGTTCGGTGGAAACGCCGAAGGTGACGAACGGGTTTCCCTCACGGTCGTTCTTGATCTCGGGGGCACGGAATACGCGCCCGATGATGGTAACATTGCACTTAATCATGATCTGGTTCTTTTTATAGGGTTGTTGTTCATTGAATTCATCGCCTCGTCGAAGTTCTTCGAGGCAAGGGCGTTCGCCTGGGATTCGGAAGGGGAGAGAACCGGAGTTGCCGGCTGCACCTCCTGGGCGTTCCCCATACCGTCAATCTGGATGGCCATTGCCATCAGTCCGGCGAAAAGGGCACTGGCCAGCTCGACGATTGGATCGGAGGAGTATCCTCCGTTGTCTCCCATCAGACCGAAGAAATTCTTCCAGGAATCGTTCTCATGGGCATCCGCTCCGGAAGAGATCGTGTTGAAGTAGTCCTTGTCCTTGGGCTCATCCTTCTTAGGCTCCTCTTGCTCCTGAGCGGGTTTTTCCTCAGTTGGAGCAGGGGCGGGCTGTTCGCCCAGCACGGCCTTGGAGTTGGCGGCCAGATCGGCGGTGCTCGTTGTCGGCGCGAGGGTGCTCTGCCAACCCTTCTCCTGCATCACCATCCGGTCGTACTTGTCGAGACCGTTCTGGCGGATGAGCGCCTGAAGACTGGACGCATACTGCTTGCTGGAGGCGTAGCCGTCCTCCTGCAGTCCGCGCGTCCATCCGACGTAATCGTCGGGGGAGAGCTCGAAGAGGTTCGAGTACCGCTTGTTTCCCCTCAGGAAGAGGGAGTGATGCTCATAGCTGTCGGCCACGGAAGCGTACTGGCAGAACTTCTCGTTCGGCTTGTCGTCGGTATACACGAGATACCTGCCGCCGCCGTCCAGCCACGTTTTCGTAGCCTTGATTCCGAAGTGGTTGTTGCCCTTGCGGGACAGCTCGCTCTGGCCGCTGGCGCT
>Ga0256405_10005069_pt1 | contig 23468 bp, 16 predicted proteins | sample RumenRJG_02DNA_FD_189096 | JGI IMG/M metagenome (GOLD analysis project Ga0256405, IMG submission 189096) | Bovine rumen microbial communities from Lethbridge, Alberta, Canada - RJG_02 | ecosystem: Host-associated > Mammals > Digestive system > Stomach > Rumen | place: Canada: Alberta... | reverse complement strand
AAGAATACCGCCTGCAAAGATGGGGCGTTCCAAGGCTGGAATGCTTCATTTAAAATCAAGCTTGCGTCATCGAAATTCAAGGCTTTCGCACCAATATAGACGCGTGGCAAAGCTAAGGCAAATAAGGCGACGTTGCCAATAACGAGGATGACGGAAACTAGACGATGCTTATTGAATGGCATGCACATGGCGATCAAAACGGTGGATCCGGCAAGGGCAGTCATCAAGGAAATCAAGGATGTGACGGTTTCGTTACTGTTGCCATATAGACCAAATGCGCCTAGCACGACAGGCAAAATCGCACCAATGAAGACTAAGATGCCAGAAGGCAACGCTTTTGCCAGTACGTTCCTGCCAAACGAGCCACGGATCGGTTCTTTGGTCCGCTCTAAGGATAATAAGAATCCACCAGTTCCGATGATGGCGTTTTCAAGCAGATAGACATTCTCTAACGAATAGGCAAGTTGTCCGCTCTTGAACGGAATCAAAGCGAATGCCAAGGCAACGACGGCGATGGTCTTCATCAAATATAAAACCGCGGTTCTTTCAATGTTATTAACAACACGTCTGCCTTCGCCGACAACTTCCTTAAGGTGAGAGAAGTCGTTGTCTAGCAAAACAACATTGGAGCAGCTCTTCGCCGCATCGGTTGCATTATTGAAGGTGATGGAAGCATTGGCCTTCCTTAAGGCGAGGATATCGTTGACGCCGTCACCTGTCATCGCAACTTTCTTGCCAATGTTCTGCAATGCTTCAACAAGAGCCTGTTTCTGTTCTGGGGAGACACGAGCGAAGATGGTGTAATTGGTCACTAGGGATGGGATCTGTTCAAGTGGGATGCCTTCTAAGGAGATCGCTTTATCGGCGTTACGAACGCCAGCTAATGCTGCGATCTTAGAAACGGTGATGACGTTATCACCAGAGATGATCTTCACATCCACCCCATTTTCATAGAAATAAGTGATCGTGTCTTTGGCCGAGGTACGGATGCCGTCTTCTAATGCGACTAAGCCAAGAAGCTTGTCGTTTTTGGTAAAAGCTATGACACGTCTGCCTTCTTTGGCTTTGGCCTCGGTATATGTCATCGCTTCTTTATATTTCTTAGCGATGTATTCCGGGGCGCCCATTAAATAGGTGGTGCCATCATTGGCGATGTATCCAGAGCATTTTTTGGCAGAGGAGAACGGAATCAGCTCTTTATATTGCATGCCTTCGACTTTGCCGAAATGACGTTCCAACGCACTGGAAGTCATATTCGTGGATTCAAAGCAACCTAAGATCTGGGTAACGATGAGGTTGAATTCTTGTTCATCGATGAGTGGATGAACATCGATGACTTTCATCGTGCCGTCGGTTAAGGTGCCGGTTTTATCCAAGCAGATGACATTGACCCTAGAGAGGTTCTCTAAGGAATAGAGCTCTTGGATTAAGGTTTGCTGTTTCGAAAGCGAGACGATGGATACCGCAAGGGTAACGGAAGTAATCAATACTAAACCGGTTGGGATGACCCCGACAGCGAAACTCGCGGTGGTGACGAAGATACGTGCCCATGTCGTAGCCTGATCAAGTCCTTCCCCAGGGCCTAATAAGGATTCGCCCCAACGTAAGGTCTTATAAACAAGTGTTCCAATGACGACACCGACAACAACAAACAAAACGACGGACATCACATTGATGATGCGGTAGATATTAACCATCAGCTCCGATTTATTGGATGCTAGGGATTTGACTTTGTTGGATAAAGTCGAGGCATAGGTTTCATCGCCGACTTTCTCGGTTTTGGCCTTGCAGCTGCCGACCATGACGAAGGATCCAGAATAAAGCATATCGCCTGGGCCTTTCTTGATAAGGTCTGCTTCGCCCGTCAACAAGGATTCATCGACTTGCACTTCGCCTTCTAAGACAATGGCATCGACGGCAAGTTGATCGCCGGTCGCTACGAACAAAATATCGTCTAGAACGATTTCGCTTCCGCTGACAACGACCTTCTCGCCGCTACGAATCACCGTGGATTTGCTTTCGGTGACGATGCGCAGCTTACGCAGGGTCTTTTTGGAACGGATACCTTGGACCGAACCGATGACGACGTTCATGATGACGGAGATCATGAAGATAAACTTCGTGAATCCGAAATATTTCTGTCTGATATCATCATGACCAGATACCGATAAGAAGATCATGAATGCCGCGAACATGATCGCGATAAGATACAAAACGATGTTGAAGAAGGTGAAGGCATTCTCGCAGATGATGCGAGCATTGCTTTTCTCTAGATTGGCAGTGGAGACATTGGCCAATCCTTCTTGTTTTCGTTGTTTGATTTGCTCCGGCGTTAAGCCGAGTTTTGTGTCCACCTCGAAGCGGGTGGGATTTTTGATTGATTGGTTGTGTTTTTTCATGGCGACTATTTTAGGACTTTTGCAGTATTTTGCCATAGGCAATCGTAGGAATGATCATGAAGTCAAGTTTTTATTCGATATGACTTAACGTTTTGTTTACAATTATGACTATGAGGAACCCAATCAAAGCATTTACGGAATTTTATGCATCTAGAAGCGCGGATAATATGTTCCGTTTGGATGGTGCGGTGCCTATTGGCAAATCGATTCCTTTTGGCATCCAACATGTTTTGGCGATGTTCGTCGCGAATATCGCGCCGATCTTGATTTGCTTTGCTGCCTGCAATGCGAGCGATGTAGCGACATCGAATGGCATCCGTTCTGCGATTTTGATGGCCTCGCTTGGCACGATCATCCAATTGCTCCCGATATGGCGCGTAGGTTCTAAATTACCGATATTCGTCGGTTGTTCCTTCACCTTTTTAGGTGTGCTTACGGTCATCGGCAGCAATTATGGCTTGGGCACGATGTTTGTCTCCATCATCATCGGTGGATTATTGCTTGGTATCCTTGGGCTATTCGCCGATAAATGGACCAAGGTCATCAAACCGATTGTCTCTGCGATTGTTGTCCTAGCCTTAGGACTAAGTTTATTAAGCGTTGGCATTAATGACTTCCTATCGATTTCGGATCGTTCTTTAGGCTTGGTGAATGCAGAAGGCGTCTATCAATTCGATATCGCTTGGCCGTATTTGATCGTGGCCTTTGTCACTTTGATTACCTGTTTGCTTTGGCAGATTTTCGTCAAAGGCGTATGGAAGAACGTATCGATTCTAGCAGGGCTTGTGGTCGGCTATATCGTTTCCCTTTGCTTCATCCCTTATAACAATATGGTGGATTTCTCTGCCTTCTGTTTCTCTCGCGTCACCGATTTCATTGATGTTCCACGGCCTTATTTCACGGTTGTGGAGGCCAGTTGGAGCGATTTCAATATCGGGGCGATCTTAACCGTAATGCTTATCTATGTGGTCAACGTCACCGAGAATTTAGGCGGCGTGTCTTCATTAACCTCCTCCGCTTTAGACCGCGATTCAACAGGGAAAGAGATCTCGGGTTGCATCTCTGGCGTTGGTTTTGCTAGCGCATTCGCTGGATTCTTCGGCTCGATGCCGTTAGCGGTCTATAGCCAAAATGTCGGCATCGTCAGCCAGAGCAAGGTGACCAATCGCTTTGCGATCTTGACTGGCCCGATTTTGCTTTTCATCATCTCCTTCTTTCCACCGATTACGTCATTGCTCATGACTATTCCAAAAGCGGTGCTAGGCGGCATCATGCTGATGTTATTCGCCTCCATTGCCATCATTGGCATGCAGATGATTGCAAAGCTCGGCTTTGGCAAAAAGAACATCATCATCTTGTCGATTTCCATCGGCCTTGGCTATGGCATCACCTTAGTGGAATCCTTTACTAGCGCGACCTTCGATGCTGAAATCCTTAATGACCTTATGATCATTTTGAAGAATCCGGTCGCGAATATGTTCCTATTATCCTTCTTGCTTTCCTATCTGATTCCAGATTCGATAGATCATGAAGATCATCCTGCTAAGCAGGAACCAAACGAGAAATAAGTGCGGATTACCTTAAAATAAAGCATATTTTGCTTTATTCTTTTTCCTTGCGGTATAATGAGCCGGCTACATAGAAAGGACGTAATTATGAGTGCAAAAGTACGTATCCAAAACGATTTATATGAATATGTGAATGGTGAATGGCTGGAGAAAGCCGTCATTCCTGAAGACAAGCCATTGACCGGTGGCTTCGCAGACCTTGACACTGGGGTTGAAAAACTCTTGATGGAGGATTTCACCTTGTTCGCAGAAGGCAAGAAAACCACCGATATCAAGCATATGCATTATGCGATCGCTCTTTATAAGAAATACCTCGATGTCAAACAAAGAAATGCCGATGGCATCAAGCCGGTTTTGCCCTTATTAGAGAAAATCGAGGGCATGCAGAGCGTTGAAGACCTCAACAAACTTGCCTATGAATTCGAATTCGGTGGCGTTTCCTTGCCAGTTTCCATGGGCGTCAGTGAGGATATGGCGGATGCTACCAAACATGCCTTCATTATGTCTGGACCAAGCATCATCTTGCCAGACACCACCTATTATCAAAAGGATCATCCAGCTGGAAAGCAATTATTGCAGCTCTATGCTGGCATGGCGAAGTGCGCCTTAGCCTTCACCCCACTCAGCGAGGAAGCGCAGCAGCAGTGCATTGATGATGCCTTAGCCTTTGATGCATTGATTGCCCAAAAGGTTAAATCTCAGGTTGAATGGGCTGACTATGTCAATAACCATAATCCAATGCCACTTGAGGAAGTCGCAGGCTATGTGAAGCCATTTGATCTTAAGGGAATCTTAGCAAAGATCTATGGTGAGAAGGTTCCACAGACCATCGTTGTTTATGATCCTAAGGCCATCAAGGAATTCTCGGGCTACTTTAACGAAGAGAATTTCCGCCTTTATAAGCATTGGGCATATCTCAAGTGCTTGCTCAGCGGATGCGCCTATCTTTCCGAGGAACTCAAGGAGATTTCCACCTCTTACCGCAGGGCCTTAACGGGCGTTGAAAAGGACCCATGTTTGGAAAAACAGGCCTATCGTCTCGCATCTGCGACCTATTCTGAGCCGCTTGGCATCTACTATGGCAGGACTTATTTCGGCGAAGAAGCCAAGCAAGATGTCATCGCCATGGTGAAATCCATCATTGAGATGTATAAGGTCCGCATCCGCGAGAACGCCTTCTTGAACGAAGCGACCAAAGAGAAAGCAGTGCTGAAACTCTCCACGATGGCCATCAAGATGGGTTATCCAGATGAGGCTCGCCCATTCTATGACCAATTGGTCTTTGATGAGAACGATTCGATCTTCGCGATCATGAAGACGCTTGACAAAAAGATCATCCAGCATAATTACGATGAGCTTTATGAGCCAGTGGACCGTTCCATCTGGGCGATGCCAGGCCATATGGTCAATGCCTGCTATAACCCATCAGCGAACGATATCACCTTCCCTGCGGCCATCTTGCAAAAACCATTTTATTCCATCCATCAAAGCTTATCGGAGAACCTCGGTGGCATCGGTGCGGTCATCGGCCATGAGATCTCCCACGCTTTCGATAATAACGGCGCGCAATTCGATGAAAACGGCAACCTCTTCAATTGGTGGACCGAATCCGATTATGCAAGCTTCAAAGAGCTGACCCAAAAGATGATCGAACAATTCGATGGCATCGAGTTCCATGGTGGCAAGGTCAATGGTGAGCTTGTCGTCAGCGAGAACATCGCTGATAACGGCGGCATGGCTGTCACATTAGCCATCATGAAGACCTTAAAAGAAAAAGACTATAAGGCTTACTTCATGAACTGGGCACGTGTGTGGTGCAGAAAAGCCAAAGAAGAATACATTAACTTGCTTTTATCTAGCGATGTTCATTCCCCAGCTGAATTACGCGCGAACATGCAACCGCGCAACTTCAGTGAGTGGTATGAGACCTTTGGTGTGACTTCAGATGACAAGATGTATTTGCCTGAAGATAAGCGCATCGTCATTTGGTAGTAAAATAAACGCAATATAAAGAGCCCTCGCTTCTTTTAATGTTACTAACGATTTAAAGGGCCGAACAGGGTTGTTGGACCTTAAAACCTCTGAGGATAATATAATTCATCTATCTCGTCTTTTGACATTGCGATAATTGTTTTTAGTTCAGAAACAAACAAGGAATCACACCTATCTAACTTTTCGCCATATAAGTCTAGGTAAGCTTTTTCTATTTGAGCGTAAGTGATCCGTTTCCCGTTATGTTTTAATTCAGCGACCATTCGAAGAACATCATCCAAGTCTCCACCCGTTGGTCGTCCTGAGCGCATTTTCATTGCAATCAGGTATACCTCTGGAAGGCAGTAAACTTTTATTAGGTTGTTTCCAAACGATTTATAAAGTTTTGCTTTTTCTATAATCGTTTCAGAATATGAAGGAGTGGAGGCGAATTCGTCATTGATCCAACTTTGTGGGAGGCTTTCCTGATTGGCAACCTCTTCGATTGCTTTCATAAACGGTTTAGTCTTAGGGTGAACTGCGTCTACATCGAGGGTCATTGCCCTGTATTGGAATCTTGTGATGATAGCCGCACCGCCAACTAAAAATATTTCAACTGTTTCATGTCCTCCAAGTTCCTTATACTTGCTTGCTAAAACAGAAAACAAGTAATCTATGTTATTTTTTGATAAAGCCTTGCTATGCGATATCATAGATATCTACCTCGATGACATTATACTTTGCAAATTCTGGAATGACAGCCTTACCGAGCGTTTTTTCCGCTTCCTCAATTGAACCATATTGAATGATGTCGCTGCCAACAAAACAAGGTTTATCAAGACGCAGCTTCCTCAATTGGTTATATCGCTTTTTATATATAGGATGATTTGTAAGCGTGCATAAGTAATCAACAAGCGCTAGAAGATATAAGGCCTTTGGAATATCGCCGTTTTTGTAATAGCCATCAATTTCTCTTCTACGAACAATTTCATTGATGAAAGCGCTGTTTCCCATTTGTTTTAGATCGTGTAGGACATTATTTCGAAAATAACGCATAGGGAGATTCGTTTCAGCTTTTAGTTCCAAAAGCTTTTCAGGCGTTATTCCTAAAGCAAAAGATATCCTACATGCTTTCTCTAGTGTTAAATTCTTTGTTACGGTTCTGTTTAAACATAAATCTGCGATGCAAGAATAGGGCACGTCCGCTAGTTTTGCTAAGCGATATGCGCTTATTCCGGTCTTGTTCAAATATTCTTTAAAATCCATGACGTCAGTATAACGGAATTCCGTTATAATATTCAATCCTTAATTGTCTCAGGTAGATTAAAAATCAGTATGATTTATTGCTTAAAAGCAAGAAATATTTATAATATGTTCGTACGAAATAAAAAATATGTTCGTACAATATGGAGAATTTACATGAGTATTATTACTGCAACACAACTTAAAAATGGTCTAGGCGCCTATTTAGAAGAAGCAAAGAACGGTGAAATACTAATCATTACTAAAGACGGTAAAGAGATTTGTGAAATCCGCCCACGGACAGAATCCAAACTCGCACTTTTTGATTCTCTTACTGGAATTGCCAGTGGTGTAAATGCTTCTGAGGCTAGAGAAGAAAGGACTTCGAGGTTATGAAAGTCTTTTTCGATGCTAACGTCATTTTGGATTGGATTTTGAAGCGTCAACCAACATTTGATGATTCTTCGAACGCTTTAAGAGAAACTATAAAATCAGGGTATACTTCTGTGATTTCTTCGGCGTCAATTAATGATATTCATTATGTGATACGCAAAGCACTGAAGGATGAGAATTTGGCCCGTGAAAAGACGGAATCCTTGTTATCGCTTTTTCATACCGCAAAAGTTGATGAATCAGTCTTGATGGATGCAATTAAACTCAAAGGTCGTGATTTTGAAGATGATATTGTTGCAGCAACTGCAATGAGTTCAGGCGCGGATTGCATTGTTACCAACAATAAAAAGGATTTTGTTCAATACCAGCAATTGATTCCTGTTTTTACTCCCAAAGAATATCTTGATTATCTTAAGACCATCTGAAATGGCCCATTTGGTTAACTCAGTACTTTGCCGCCCCTTGGGGCTTTTCATTCTTTCTTATTTAAGAAAGGTTCCATCAAAAAATAATTGAACATAGACCCAAATCTAGGCATAATTACGAGCTGTAGTAACAATTTATCAACTTTAAGGAGCTTAAAACATGGCAAAAGCAATGGTTTATCTTCAATCTGGCGGTCCTACGGCGGTCATCAATTCCTCCCTGTACGGCGCGATCATTGAAGCAAAGAAACATGAAGAAATTTCCGGCATCTATGGATCCCTCAATGGCATCGAGGGTCTCATCCAGGATGATCTCATCGATTTAAGGGAAGAAGAAGACGATACCATCGAACTCCTCAAACAGACCCCAGGCGCAATTTTAGGCACTGCCCGTTACAAAATGCCTTCCGACCTCAACGATCTCCGTTACGAGGCCATCTGCCAGACCATCTCGAACCATAACATCGGTTATGTCTTCGTCAATGGTGGCAACGACTCGATGGACACCTGCGCGAAACTCGCCAAACTCTTCGCCCAGAACAAGATCGATTGCCGCGTCATGGGCGTTCCAAAGACCGTCGATAATGACCTTGCCGTCACCGATCACTGCAACGGCTATGGTTCCGCTGCGAAATACGTCATCAATATCACCAAGGATATCTGCGTTGACGCGAAGTGCTACAAGAAAGGCAAAGTCTTCATCATCGAGATTATGGGCCGCAACGCTGGTTGGCTTACCGCTGCCGTTGACCTCCTCCCATATTCCAATCGTCCAGATTTGATCTATCTCCCAGAAGATTCCTTCGATATGGAAGGCTTCCTCAACAACCTCAAATCCATCTATGACCTCAAGGGACACGTCATCATCGCGATCTCTGAAGGCATCATCTTCGAGCGTGATACTTCTACCGCCCGCATCGACTCCTTCGGCCATGTCCAACTTGGTGGTGCTGCCGATGCCCTTGCAACCATCGTTGAGAAGCGTCTTGGCCTCCCAACCCGTTCCGTCGAGCTCTCCTTGCCACAGCGTGCGGATCCAATGCTTGTCTCCAAGGTTGACCAGGAAGAAGCTATCGCTTGCGGTGCCTTCGCCGTCAAAAAAGCCATCGAAGGCGAAACCGCGAAGATGGTCATCATCAAGCGTCTTTCCAGCAAACCATATAAAGTCGAGCTCGCTTTAGCGGCCGTCGACCAGGTTGCTAACGCCGAAAAGAAGGTCCCAGCCTCCATGATCGGTGGCAAGACCCACATGGATCCATCCTTCCGTGAATACCTTGAGCCACTCATCCAAGGTGAAGTCTACCCAAGGTTCAAAAACGGCATCTACGAGACTGCGGTCTTAAAGAAAGTCAAAGCCCGCTAATTGGGTTAATTCATCAAACACATAGAGTCTAGGGCTTCCTAGGCTCTTTTTCTTATGTATAACCCTTTTTGATGGATGGTATCTAGATTACAATTATGGCAATGAAAATCATTAAACTTAAACACAGCAAGAACATTCGCGATATCGGTGGAGTCTACCATAATGTCACTTTGAAGGAAGGAATGCTTATTCGAGGCAGAACCTTAACAGGTCTTGATGAGGGCGACATTAAAATTTTGACCCAGGATAACCATGTTCGCACCATCATCGATCTCCGCAGTCAGAAAGAGCAGAAAGAAGAAGGGGAGATGGATATTCCTGGCGTAAAGCATCTTGCGATGCCGGTATTCGAATCCGAAGAGAAAGAAGCCCCACATGAAAAGCGTGATAAGAAGCATAGTCTAGACTATCTAAACTATCTGCCGAAGATGGAACAGGTCTATGCTGATTTCCTCCATGGCGAGTCTTTGGAAAATGTTGGTAAGATCATCCATAAGATTATCACAGCCAAAGATGAGGAGTATGGTTTCTATTTCCATTGCTCGGAAGGGAAAGATCGCACGGGGGTCATCGCTGCCATATTGCTATTGATGCTAGGCGTGGAGAAAAAAGGCATCTATAAGGATTATCTAGAAACCAACCGCACGAACAATCGCAAGGCCTTCAAATACTACATGTTGTTTAAGTATGTGAAATTCAAGCCATTGTTTGCTTTAAAGGCAGGACGCGCTTTCGTCGCGAGAAAACGGTATCTCAACGTCCTATTTAATATTATTAAGGATGAATATGGCGATGAAGAAACCTTCTATACGAAAGGCTTGCACCTAAGCAAAGATGAGATTGAAGCCTTCCGCAAGAAGATGATCATTCGTTAATTGCGCCGACTGAATTGTTTTAAATCTAGCTTTTGATTACGGCGTTTTTATCTATTCTGGTATAGGTTGACATCCTTTTGAAACACATTATAATTTTACTGAAAAATAATTCAGTGAAAAATTATTCAGTAAATTAGGAGGCACATGTAATGTTCGTTGGAAGACAAAAAGAAATGGCCCTATTGGAAGCGGAAATAAAGAGAAATAGCTCTGCTGTTTTAATCTATGGAAAAAGGAAGATCGGCAAAACGACACTGATCCATAAAGTCTGCAGGAACTTACCGGAGAAGCCTTTTATTTACTATGAGTGTATCAAAGATACAGAAGAGAAAAATGTTGCCGAAATCCTGAAGATCATTCGTAGACTTGGCCTTCTAAGTGAGCGCGTGGCTTTGCCAAGCAATACTTTCCTGGATCTATTTGCGTATTTGAATACCTTAGACCGTCACATCATCGTTGCTCTTGATGAATATCCTTATTTAAAGGAATTCACATCGTCCAAAACGATTGATAGTATCTTCCAAAATATTATCGACAATCACCTTAGCAACATCAATCTTATTATCTCCGGATCCCATATCGGCATGATGAAAGACCTCTTGGAGGAAAAGAATGCTTTATTTGGCAGATTCCATTTGTCAATATCCTTGAAGGAGCTTTCTTATCTCGAAGCGAGTGAATTCTATCCATCATTATCTAACTATGATAAAGTCGCTTTTTATAGTGTCTTTGGCGGCTCTCCGTACGTGAATGAGAAAATCTCCCCCAATCAATCTCTAAAGGAGAATATCGTGCGTTTATTGTTGGATAAAGATAGCCCCGTTTATCATTATGCATCTTCTTTGCTAATTAGTGATGCCTCTAATCCTATTTATGCAAACCGCTTATTATCTATGATTGGAAACGGTCGGAAATCCTATTCGGAACTAGAAGAATCCTTAGATAAAAATAAAACCGGATTGTTGAGCAAACAATTAAAGCCTCTTTTGGATTTGGAATTGATAAAAAAAGATGCGCCTATCAATAAAATGGGCGATGCTAAGAAGACCAAATATGAAATCAATGATAATCTGCTGAGATTCTATTACGCGTATGTCGCTCCCAATGAGTATCTTTTCATGTATAAAGACCCATCATTGATTTATACTGACGAGATTGAGCTTTCAATTACGACGTTTATTTCCTATCGGTTCGAAGATATCTGCAGGGATTTCTTGTGGCGTTTTGTGAATTCAAGCAAAATGCCTGGTATCCAAAATATCGGTAGATATTATTACGATGATCCAGTTCATAAAAAGAATGGCGAGTTCGATGTGGCGGTGCTGCATAAAGATGGCTCCGTCATCATCATTGAGGCCAAATACTTGAATCACAAAGTGAATCAGACGATGATCCATAAGGAAATATCTCAAATCAAGCAAATCAAGGAGTTAAGAATCGATAAAGTCGGTTTTATTTCAATCCATGGTTTTGAGGATGGAGTGGAAGGGCTTGATTATCGCTTTACCGGCGAAGATATTTACGCATGGAAAAAATAGAAAAAAGCGAGGTATGAAGCCCCGCTAGTTTTCGATGTGGTGCCGTCTGCCGGACTCGAACCGGCACGCTTTTTGAGGGCGAGGGATTTTAAGTCCCTTGCGTCTACCTATTCCGCCAAGACGGCAGCAGGCGAATTATATCACCTTCTTTTTCATAAAAAAAGGTCGACGAATCGACTTTTTATATGAAGTTTTGGTCCCCCGCCTGAGGCTCGAACTCAGGACCCCTTGATTAAAAGTCAAGTGCTCTACCACTGAGCTAGCGGAGGTCATGGCTGGGGTAGCTGGATTCGGACCAGCGCATGAGGGAGTCAAAGTCCCTTGCCTTACCGCTTGGCTATACCCCAAACAAGAGTGGTGGGTGAAGATGGATTTGAACCACCGAACCCGAAGGAGCTGATTTACAGTCAGCCGCGTTTGGCCACTTCGCTATTCACCCACGTCCGAACTCGACGCATTTCTTTCCCTATAATAAGTTGGTGGATGCTGTAGGTTTCGAACCTACGACCCCCGCCTTGTAAGGGCGATGCTCTCCCGCTGAGCTAAGCATCCGCGGGGCGCTGAAATGCGCTAGGTAATAATACCACCGTGCCCAAATGATTACAACGAGAAAAAGAAAGAAAAAATGAGCCACATAAAGTGGCCCAATATCTTCGATAAAATCTATGTTTCTGCTTAGAAACCAGGCTTGCCAAGAAGATGGAACATATTCTTCTTGTAGATTTCAACGCCAGGCTGGTTGAATGGGTTGACGCCATTGAGGTAGCAACTCATCGCGCAGGCGCGCATGAAGAAGTACATCAGCTCGCCTAAGGCTTCGGCATCCATCTTATCGACGTGGATGACGATGTTAGGAACCTTGCCGGTCTCACTGTGGGCCTTTAAGGTACCTTCGCAGGCTTTCTTAGAAACAAAGTCAAGTCCTTTGCCCTCAAGATAGTTCAAGCCGTCGAGGTTATCTTCATCGTGTTCGACAAGGACATCAACGTCTGGGTTATCGATCTGCAAGACGGTCTCGAATAAGACAGGGGATCCTTCCTGGATGAATTGACCAAGGGAGTGGAGGTCAGTGGTGAAGACCGCGGAGGTTGGATATAAGCCCGTATGGTCTTTGCCTTCGGATTCGCCGAAGAGCTGTTTCCACCATTCGCCAAGCTGGACGAAACGTGGGTCATAGTTGACGAGCAATTCAGAGGCATAGCCTTCCTCATCGAAGGTATGACGCAAGATAGCATATTTATAAGCTTCGTTGAGCTCATCGGTGGAATATTCTTCCATGGCTTTCTTCGCACCGTTCATGAAGGCACGGATATCGATGCCGGCAACGGCCATTGGGAGTAAGCCAACGGCGGTCCAAACGGAATAACGTCCGCCGATATCGCTTGGCAATACGAAGCGCTCATAGCCATATTTTTTGCAGAGCTGGAGGAGTGCGCCTTTTTCTTTGTCGGTGGTAGCGAAGATCGCTTTGGCTGCGCCTTCATGTCCAAGTTGCTTCTCAAGAAGGGCTTTGACAAGGCGGAAAGCAACGGCAGTCTCAGTGGTGGTGCCACTCTTGGAGATGACGTTGATGGCGAACTTCTTGCCTTCAAGGTATTTCATGACCTGATGGACATAATGTGGGGCGACGGTCTGGCCGAAATAGATGATCTCGACTTTCTTATCGCCATATAAGCCATTGATGGCCTCGATTGCGGCTCTAGCGCCCAAATAGGAGCCACCGATGCCGCAGACGACGAGAATATCGAAGTTCTCTCTGATACGCTTAGCGGCATCTAGGATCCTTTCGAATTCCTCTTTGTCATAGTTTGCGGGGTAGCTTGCCCATCCAAGGAAATCGGCGCCTGCGCCGGTACGCTGCTCGATGGACTGGTTGATTTCTGCGATTTTTTCCGCATAAGAGGCGAAATCGACTTCTCTTAGGGTATATTCAGTGGAAACTCGAATCATATAGTCTTTGCTCCTTTTTCCATTGTTAATTTAGGCATTTTCTTGTTCAATCCAAAGCGTTAGATGCTCCTTTAACGCAGTGAAGTCGATCTCTTCTGGATCAATGCGTTTATGATGGAAGGCGCGACGCTTATCCTGCGGTGTCATAGCCTTTAATGACACGCGCACATTTTTACCGTCATCGCTGACGGATAGAACCTTAACGGAATAGATGGAACCTGCGGTTACGAAGGAGGTGAAGTTATGGATGAAGTTATTGGAAAGCTCTGAAATATGAAGCAATCCCGTCCATCCTTCATCGAATAATAAAATCGCATAGGTCGGATAAACCCTGACGACGGTTCCAGTTACGATATCTCCAACAGAGGGCTGTTTCATAGTCATCTCCTAATGCTTAGGTATTTTATCAAATCTTCGGGATAAGTGATCTTATCATTATCATGATTGCCAAGGACAATCTCCACCGGATAGCCTAGCATTCGCACCAAAGAGGCATCATCGGTCGTGGATTCTTCGTTATTTCGATAGGCCTCGAGGATGATATGGAAAGCGAATGTCTGCGGCGTTTGGGCTAAATAGACGTTATTGCGGTCTAGATAGGAATCGGCAACGATGCCATCTTCGGATAAAAATATCGAATCGGTAGCCTTAATGGCTGTTACGGATGCGCCAGATTTTTCAGCAAGGAGGAAATTTTCCTCGACGATCTGCGTGGAGACACCAGGCCGATCGCCATCGAATATGGCAATGATGCTATCTGGGTCCTCTTCGATCGCCTCTAGATAATCCAAGGCGTTCTGGACCGATTCATGACGGGTCTCTCCACCAGGGATGACGGCCTTGATGCGTTGCGGGACATAGGTATCAATCAGTTCGTTGGTCTGGTCGATATAATCCTCGAGAGTGACGATATAAAGGTCATCAAAGCATGGCATGCTGGAGATGTTCAATAGGGTCTCTGCCATCAAAGGATGATCCCCACAAGGCAAAAATTGCTTGGGCTCAGGACTAGCAAAACGCTGGCCTGTCCCACCGAATAAGATGATGCCGATATGCTTGGCTCTCTCCATAACGGCAAGATTTTACCATACTTTTATTCTATAAGTATGGTCTATTGAATGTATTATGAAAAATCACCCTCTTGAGGGTGATCTTCAGGCTATTGTAGTAGGGTTATTTGCCAACGTTAGGCTTATTTTCTTGTTCCGCCAGCTTATGGTTGATCTGAATGCCTTTGATGATGAGGTGGAGGATCTTCTCTAAGTCTGAGCCTTTGGAATAATCGGCCACGGTCGCGTAATTGACGCGCCCATCATCATGCAAGCCGGATGCAATCTCCGAGCTTTTGCCTTTAGGGTAGACGGCGATGGACCTGCCACCGTTATTCTTGACGATGAGCATCGATGGGACATCGGTCATGCCGTCGCCGATATAGACCATATTCTGATGTGGGATGCGGCGTTCTGGTAACTTCTGGTTAACGCCAGAATCATCGTTTTCATCATAGACACCCTTGGAAATGCGGAAGAAGTACTGTGTTTTCTGGGTGTAGTTAATCGCGAACTTCGGCCATAAGACCTCACCTGTCTCTTTATCGAAGATATATTCGCAGCCATAGATCTTCTTGAATTCTTTGGCGATCTTGCAGCCTTCAACGATTTCCTTATTGCCAGAGGAGATCAGATAATGCTCGACGATGACGCCGTGCTCTTTGCCATATTCATTGATACGCTGGAACCAGCTTTCCACGCCAGGGAAGAATTCGATGTCCCTGCCGCATTCATTTAAGAATTCACGGGTCATCTTGATGCCCTTATCCTTCGCGGCTTTGTTCATGATGTAGAGATAGGAAAGAATCTTCTCACATCCCGTCTCTTTCGAGAATTCGCCAGTCATGCCCCAAAACTGAGCTGGGGTCATGTTCAAAGCAGGGATGAATCCATAGGCTTGCATGTCGGTTTTTGCAAGGGTGGAATCGAAGTCATATAGGATCGCACAGATGGGTTTTTTGCTCATAATATTCCTCGGGTAAATATTATTTTACCATAATGTCTAGAAATCGCAAAATTCCCATAAATAAGGCATATTTATGGGGCATGTTTAGGAAAAACGATTGCAAAATGGCTTAGAAATGAATCTCGTAATCCACAAGTCCATCATAGAAATCTTTCTCGTGGCTCACAAGTATCACGCATCCCGGGAAGGCTTCGATGGCCTCAAATAAAGCGTCTTTCGCGGTTTGGTCTAAATGGTTGGTAGGTTCGTCTAAAATCAAGAAATTGGACTTCATGAGGCTCATCGCGCCAAAACGTGCTTTCGTGACTTCTCCACCAGATAGTTCCTTCATCTTGCGCATCGCTAGCTCTTTACGGACACCAACCGTGCCAAGCGCACTGCGAAGAGCGGTATTATCCAAATCCGGAAATTGCTGATGGAGGAATTCAAAAGGCGAGAGGTTTAAATCGATATAATCATCTTGGCCGTAATAGTTGATTTTTGTGCCTTCTAGGAAAGTGTAGGAGCCACTGATCTTCTCTAGTTGTCCAAGGATGGTTTTGATGAAGGTGGTTTTGCCAACGCCGTTTTGCCCAAGAACAGCGATCTTCTCGCCTTTTTTGAGCAAGAACGAGATCGGTGGCAGCAATGGTTTGCCATGATATCCGATCTCTAATGCCTCGACTTTTAACGGCTTTTCCCCAACATGGGTCGAAAAAGGGAAGCGAAAGGTCACATTGATAATGCCTTTGCCTGGCGCCTCCATGACGTCTAAATGAGCAAGCCTCGCCCTTCTAGATTTCGCGGCTCTAGCGGAGGTGGCACGCACGATATGGGCGGCAATGAATTCCTCTTCTTTCTTGATGTAACGTTGCTGCGCAAGGTAGTTCTTCTTGTATTGCTCCGCATCGAGCTCATGCTGGATGAGATAATCATCAAAGGATAATTTATAACGGGTGATGGTCTGGTTCTCCAAGCAGAAAACGACATTCGCGATCTTGCGTAAGAAGGCTTCATCGTGGCTGACAACTAAGAATGCCTTTGGATAGCTCGCAAGATAAGAAGATAGCCACGCGACCTGTTCCTGGTCTAAGAAATTGGTGGGTTCATCCATGATAAGGAAGTCTTTTTCCTCTAGTAACATCTTCGCTAGATAGGCCTTCTCTCTTTGCCCTGAGGAAAGCTCAGCGAGCATCTTGCTGAGATCTTCCTTTTGAAAGCCTAAACCACTCGTGAGCCTGCCAACCTTCTCTTGGAGTGAATAGAAGCCTTTCTGCAATAGTTCGTCGCCGATACGCATCGCTTTCTCTAGTAGCTTCTCCATCTGCTCAGGACGAAGGGCAGATTCTTCATAGAGTTGTTCCATGCGGCGTTCTTTCTTAAATAAGTCTTGATAGACGCCATAGAGATAGGAATAGCAGGGGATGTTCTGCGCGACTTTAAGCTGCTGATCTAGATAAGAGAACGTCACATGAGGTTCTAAGGTAATAGAACCGGCATCAGGACGTAATTCGCCTGCAATCAGGTTCAATAATGTTGTTTTTCCCGATCCATTAGAGCCAACTAAAACGCAGTGCTCCCCAGGATTGATCTTAAAAGATATCCCTTTGTAGAGCTCTTTGTCGGAGTAGTTGAATTGAATGCCGTTGACGTCTAGTAGAGCCATATGGCAAGTCTACCATAAATTGCCCCTATAGGCGTAGAAAAAGAGCCGTTTTGCAACGGCTCTATAGGGTATGGATGTGGAATTATTCAGCTTCGATTGGATCGCTAGAAACAGGTCCGCTGGTGTCAGATTCGCTGCTTTCTGGCTCAGAGCTGACTGGTTCAGAGCTGACTGGTTCAGAACTCGCTGGTTCGGAACTGATTGGTTCGGAGTTGATTGGCTCGGAAGTGGTTGGCTCGGAAGTGGTTGGCTCAGAGGTCTGTGGATCCTGCTGCTGATTCTCAGGAACGGCAGCGAAGAAGATGACTTTGGAGATGATCGCGCAGTCATCGCCACCATTGCCACTGGAGTCCTTGACGAAATTGAAGGTAAGGACATCGCCAGCGGAGACGCTGATGGTCATGCTGCCGGTCATGCCGGAGACACCACCAATTTTGGCTGGGTCGGAGACGACTTGACCATTGAGTCTGACCTCAAGGTAATCCCAGAGGGTGGTGGTGCCTTCACTGGAGACATTGTATCCGAAGGTGAAGACGCCATCTTCTGCAAAGGTGAAGCTCATCGTTGCAGTGGAACTTTGGACACCAGCATTGTTAGAGGTGTAGGTGCCATCGGCTTCATTATAGGTGAAGGAGTAGGAAGCGCCTTGAGCAAGGGTGTAGTTCGTGCTTGCAGCATATGGAACAAGGACATCCTCAACGGTATAGGTCATGACACCCTCTTCGTTATTGAGGGTATAGACCCTGTTGGTGGAGGAGTAGTTGCCCTGTGCATCTTGGTTGATCTCGCCTTTGACGGTAACTTTGTTGCCTTCTAAGACAGCACCTTCAAGGACGGCGTCACCGAGCTTGATGGAGAGGACTTCATCGCCCTTCTTGCTGATGATGAGATCGGCACCGCCTTCGCTGGTGTAGGTCTCGCTTGCATAAGCATTGAAGATGAAGTCGACGCTCTCGGTCTTGCCTTTGTTATTGGCAGAGGTTGCGGTGACGGCGTTGCCTCTATCGGCATAAGCGCCAGCTTTGATGATGTAGGTTTCACCAGCGTGGACTTCGAAGTCGGTGATCTTACCAGCACCAGAGAGTGCAGCGCTGCTATCGTTATAAGCGGCTGCGTAGGTGTGGTTGTAATCATCAGTGAAGTTTGCAGCGGTGGACTTATAGATTGCGATGTAGCCATCGGTGGTCGTGGAGATGAGCTCTTCGACGGTGATGGTGCCATCGGCTTCTGGGGAGAACTTGATCCAGAGGTTGCCATCGTTAGCGACGACATCGGTCACGACGCAGGTCTCGCTGACTTCGTGGAAAATATTTCTCTGGATGATTTCGCTACTGACAGCGTAGGTACCGTTGTCTTCATCAAGCGCATAGATCTTATCGGTGGAGGTCATGGTTGGGTTGAGACGATCGGAGTTGTCGATGGTGGCAGTACCCATGATGACGAAGTTGCCTTGCTCATCGAAGGTGCCGTTGCTGACAGCCGCACCGTTAAGGGTGACGCTGACAAGCAGGTCGCCGGCTTTATTGATGACGAGATCGCCCTCATCACCGGTATAGGTCGCGACATTGAAGGCTTCGAACGAGAAGTTGATGGTCTCGGTCTGGCCGGCATAGGCAGAAGCGGTGGCTCCGCCAACGACTTTATCTCTATCGGCATAAGCGCCGGCTTTGATGATGTAGGTCTTGCCAGCTTCGACAACAAAGTTGTTGATCTTCGGGAAGTTATAGCCGTTATCTTCTTTCTTCAACGCATAGGTTGTGGTGAAGGCAGTCGCGGTGGAATCATAGATGGCGAGATAGCCGTCTGGAGAGGTGGCCGCCGCAGAGGTGGTGACGATTTCTTCTAAGGAGAGATAGCCGCCAACGGTTGGGCTGAACTTGGCCCAGAGGTTGCCGTCTTCGCCAACAACAGCGGTGACGCTGGTGGTGTTGGCATCAACTTCCTGGAATAAGTGACGGGAGTTGGTGGAGGAAGCCTCGGTATAGGTGAAGTTCACGACATCAAGGGTGTAAACCGTGTCGGTGGAGGTACGGATTGGATCGAGAGGATCAGTCATATCAACCGTGCCAGCGCCGATGATGGAGAGTGTTAAGGTGTTATCGCCATTATCGATGAGTTCGGCATTGTTAAGGGCCGTTCCAGCAAGGGTGGCTCCACGGAATTCGCCATTCTCAGTGGAGAGGAGTAAGTCACCAGAAGCACCGGTGAAGGTCTGGGTGAGAATGGAGGAGAAGACGAAGTTGATGGTTTCGGTCTGGCCGGCATAAGAGGAACCAGTTCCACCAAGAACTCTATCTCTATCGGCATAGCCACCCGCTTTGATGACGTAGGTTCTGCCTGCATCAAGGAGGAAGTTGCTGATCTTCGGGAAGTTGTAGCCGTTATCTTCTTTCCTCAAGGCGTTCGCGGTGGTGAAGGAAGTGGCGTTAGCATCATAGATTGCGAGATAGCCGTCTGGACGGGTTTCGTTAGCGGAAGTGGTCGCAATTTCCTCGATGGTTAAGTAGCCAGCGGAGACTGGGGTGAAGACAGCCCAGAGGTTGCCGTCATTGCCAACGATTGCGCTATAGTCATTGCCGGAATCCGCTTCGGTGAAGACATGGAATGCGGACTCGGTCTCAGCCTGAGATTCATAGCTGTAGGTCATGGTCGTTGGATCGAGGACGATGACGATATTGGTGGTGGTCTTCTGAGGATCGGATGGATCGGAGAAGTCCACGGTCATATTGGTGGAGCTGATGGTGTTGTCGGTCTTGGTGGCGTTTGGAATTGCGACGCCGTCTAAGGCCGCACCACGGAAGGCGCCTTGATAGGTCTCAACGGTGAGGTCACCTTGATCACCAGTGTAGGTTGCGATATCGAATGCAACATAGCTATAGCTGATGGTGACGGTTGCGCCTTCAGATTCAGAGCCTTCGTCAGAGATGGTGTTGTAGATATCATCGTAGTTGGAAGCTTTGATGATGTAGGTCTGTCCGGCTGCGACTTCGAAGTTGGAGATTGCAGCGGTGTCATAGTAGCCAGAGGCATATTTTGCGGCATAGCTATATGGAGAGCCATATGGATAGGATTCGGCAAGATAGATGGCGATATAGTCATAATTGTAATAGCCATCGCCAGTGCCAACGGTCTCGGAAACGTTGAAGAATCCACCGGTGGTTGGAGTGAAGGCAGCCCAGAGGTTACCATCCGCGCCGACAACCATGGAGAAGCTGGATTGCGACATATCTAACTGCTGGAAGACATCTTCGCGAGAAGTAGCGTCTTCTTTGGTGTAGGTGTTATTCTCGGCATCCAGGATGTACTTGGTTGCGTTGTAGACCCATTCCATGTGGCTTGGGTCGGTGTCGTCGAGGGTACGGGCGCCTTCTTTGATGACGATCGCGCCGTTTTCTTCGGTGACATCATCAAGGTCGATTTCGTAGTTATCGAGTTTGATGTAGACGGTTTCGTTGCCGTTTTTGGCGATGACGAGGTCGCCGGCTTCACCATAGTACTCAGTCACAACGACTTGGTAGCTTTCGATGGTGGCGAATTTGCCGCTGGCGCCGTCGCCGGCAACAGTGGTGTGATAGGTGGAGGTCTCTCCTCCGATGGTCACGTCGAAGATCGCGCCGAGCGCTTCGATGGTGCCGCCATAGCTGACTTCGACCTTAACGTCGAACTGGTATGCGCCGTTGGCATAGCGGAAGAATTTGGTCTTGCTGCTGCTGACAGCGATGGAACCAAAGATCAAGGAACCATTGGCGTTCTTAGCAAAAGCAATGGCTGCTTCGTAGCTCGCGTTCTTATCGGCGATGAAGCGATCTTTGGCGTTGGCGTCGTGGGAGAAGTAGGCCATGGTGCCATCGGTGTAGATGTCAACCCTTTCGGCCGCTGGAACGGCGTTGGTGGAGTAGATGTGGAAGATGCCGTTATCCATGACTTCGATTTGGGCTGGATAATGGGTGGTATCGGTATCCCAGCTAGTGGACTTGTCCTCATTGATGATGAGGGTGGTGAATCCACCTTGGTATTGGCCGATCCACGCTTGTCCGGCCCAGTTATCAAGATCCTCGGCAGCGGTGGAGGAAGGAGCCATAGAAGAAGACTCTTCGGCGCTGGAGGAAATTGCGGAAGTAGCAGAGGAATTGGCACCGGATTGCGCAGGTGTGGAACTCTGTGCTGGTTCAGGGTCGCAAGCGGTGAGGGCAAATGCGACCAAGGCACTGAGAACTAGTAATGCAGATTTACGTTCTTTCATAGTGTAATCCCCTTTGAAATGTCGATATTATAGGGGCGACTTTATTATTTTCAATGGCTATTTTTCGAAAGCGAGTTTCCCATTTTTGGCCTGAAGTTTCATTTTGTTTGGAATAAAAAATGTTTCCTTTTTTTCGCGCGTGCCTATATTATTGTGCGCACACCCAATTTTGGGTGACGTTAGGAGGCAGTAATTTATGAAAAAGTACGATAAAATGCTACTTATTTTGTCTCTCCCGTTGATTTTGGCAGCCTGCAACGGCGCAGGCGGCGAATCCTCAAAAGGCGGCGATTCCAGCGATAGCGCGCTTTCAAGCGCTCAAAGTGGTCCAGATTCCTCCACTCATGAAAGCGGTTCCATTTCTGAATCCAGTTCGTCTTCCATCGATTATACGATCGGTTGGACCCAGGATGTTTTGGATGTTATGACGCCACATTTGGGCGGCCATGCGATCCCATTCATCGATCTTCCAGGACGTGTTTTGGCGACTTGGATCGAGGCGACTTCCAGCTATGATTATTCCCAAGGCGGTTACGTTACCGAGCCTGCGCATCTTAGCATTCTAAGCACCGGTGGCTTTGATGCTGCCCTTGCTGGCGCAGCCAAACTCACCTATCAGAAGGCAGGTTGGGAAGTGGAATTCGACCGCACCAATCTTACGATGCATGCAGAAGATGCCGCTTCAGGCATGAAGCTTGATTTCTATGGCGAGTACGATGCCAACGATCAGATGTACAATCCTCAGATTGACGTCTTTTACAATGAACCATTCATCATTCCGACCGATGGTTCGTGGCGGAATCAAACCATTGCTGCGCTAAGCAGCATCGGCGTCCAAGAGCCACATATGTTGCCATATACCTATTTAGGTACTCTTGCTGAAGAAGCAAGCATCCTCTCAACCCCAGCGAATACGGTTGAGATCATGGGTCTTGTCGATGGCTGGACATCCTATAAGACTGAAATCACGAAGGCTGCAAGAGCCGCATTCCCACGTTCTAGGAAATGGGCTGAAGGCACGGAAACCATTACCGTTGGTTCTGGTTATTATGCAGATACTTATACTGGTATCAGCTTCACCAAGACCTTCTCCGATGGCTATACGGTGAAAGCCGTTCTCTACGCAAGATCTTCAACCGATTCCTACTATAGCAGTGATTCGACGCCATTCCTTCGTGTCACTTGCACGCACTAAGATCGATTCATTTAGATCCATAGGCCCCGCTTGTCGCGGGGTCTTTTCTATGCCTTATAGGGCAATATAGAGTCGTTTTAAGGTTATTTATTACATGCGCATGATATACGCGTATAAGCGCTTATAGGCGTGCTATACACGCATTTATATTTCATTATGGATATGGCGAAAATACGATTTCTCCAAACATGGGTATAAAAAAGACCGCTGCATGATGCAAGCGGTCTAAGAAGCGATTAAGCGGCAGCTTCAACCTTCTTCTTCTTGAATTCGGTCTTACGAATGAAGACATCAGCAAGGAAGATGGCTAAGCTAGCGAATAGCAGCCACATCATCGAAGAGATATAGCTACGGTATTCGATCTCGCTGGAGAGGGTCTCGTAGTTGATCTCATTGACAGAAGTGGAGCCATTGGCCTTCGATAAACGATAGAGGATCTCCCCATCGTTAGCCTCGAAGAGGTTATATTCCTTCGAGTAATCGAAATGCAATGGGTAATCGATCTCACCTAAGGTCTCAATATGCACCTCTCCGTTATTCCAAGTGACATGATGGCGGTAGACGATATGGGCTTTGTAATCACCCGCGATTGGGGTGTTCAAGAGCACACTGTAACCATTGCCATCATAATTTGGCTTGTAGGAG
>Ga0256405_10005067_pt1 | contig 23476 bp, 19 predicted proteins | sample RumenRJG_02DNA_FD_189096 | JGI IMG/M metagenome (GOLD analysis project Ga0256405, IMG submission 189096) | Bovine rumen microbial communities from Lethbridge, Alberta, Canada - RJG_02 | ecosystem: Host-associated > Mammals > Digestive system > Stomach > Rumen | place: Canada: Alberta... | reverse complement strand
GTTTTTTAGCCCATGCTCAATGTATTTCATAAGCCATTTGCCGATTACGACTGATTTTGATTCGCTAATGTCCTTTAATTCGGGCAGTTTAATATCCACCTGAGATATATCAATAGCCGTAAAACTTGATTTTTTAGGAAAAATATATTCTTTATTCATTACCTTCCGCCTTTAAATAATTATTTCGATTTTAATGATACACTATGTGTAAAAAAACATCAAGATATTTTTTGCTATGTTATATATGATTTTAAAAATTATTTACAAAGATAAAATCTTTATTGACGGCAGAAGAAAAATATTCAATACTGTTTATATGGCAAAGCAAAAAGTAATAGCACTTGTGGACTGTGATTCGTTTTTTGTATCGTGCGAACAAAAAAGGAATCCCGAACTCAAAAACAAACCTGTCTGCGTATTATCAAACCCCGACGGGTGTGTAATTTCCCGTTCAAAAGAGGCAAAACAGATGGGTGTTCGTATGGGTGAGCCGTATTTTATGGCTAAAAAAGAACACGCAAAAGCAATTTATCCTGTGGCAGACCACGAATACTACGGACTTGTATCACATCAGGTTATGTCGGTTCTGCAGGATTTCAGCCCGTATGTTCAGATTTATTCGGTTGATGAAGCGTTTGTTGATTTAACAGGACTTCAAAGGCTTTATAAAAAGAATTACTATGAACTTGCGCAAATGCTGAGACAAAGAGTTCTTGATGAGGTTGATATTCCTGTATCAATAGGGATAAGTTCGTCAAAAACACTTGCAAAATTAGCATCTGATAAAGCAAAGAATGTTGAATCTCATATTTATCAAATCTACATGGGTGATATTTTAACAGAACTTGAAAACACAAGAATTGAAGAAATCTGGGGTATCGGCAGGCGTTTAACGGACAGAATGAAGAAAAACGGAATTATAACCGCTCTTGAACTTGTAAATAAATCAGACGAATGGCTTGACAAACAAATCGGAATTCACGGGATAGAAATGCGCCACGAACTTTTAGGCGAAATGACATCACCTGTTATAAACGAAACGACTACACCAAAATCAATTCAAAACACAAGAGCCTTCGGAATTTTCACCTCCGATTTTAATTTCATAAAAAACGAGCTTAATATGCACATTCACTCATCCTGCGCCAAATTAAGACGTCACGATACAAAGTGTCTGCAGGTCGGGGTTATGTTAAGGACAAAAGATTTCAGGGTGTTTTACACAAAAAAAGATTTGGAAACTCCGACGGATTTTGAACTTGAGATTTCAAAAATTGCAATAGAACTCTTAAAAGAAATTTATAACCCGAATATTTTATACCGTGCGACAGGTGTTGTGCTTGATAAAATCGGAGTACAGGGAACGGAGCAACTGTCGCTTTATACCGACACAAAACAAAGCGAAAAACACAAAAAACTAACCCAATGTTTTGATAAACTTGAAAAAAAGATGGGGAAAAACATCGTAAAAATCGGGTTTATAAAATAGGTTTTGTAAAAAGTTTGACATGCCGGCTATCTTCCTGCCATAATAGAGAAGATATCATACTTGGGATAGTTTATGTACATAAAAAAGTTGGAAATAGATAACTTCAAGTCTTTTGCCAATAAGACCGAAATACCTTTGCTTGAAGGTTTTACTTCGATAACAGGGCCGAACGGTTCAGGTAAAAGTAATATCATAGACAGCGTAATGTTCGCACTCGGCCTGCGCAACGGCAGTGCCTTGCGTATTGAAAATGCTGCCGATTATATTACCGCCTTCAATAACCGTAACGAAGCCTTTGTAAAAGTTACCTTCGGCGGAGTTAAAGGCTATGATGAACTCACTATCTCAAGACGCATCAAAAAAGGTTCACAAGGGTATAATTCAACATACTATCTCAATGATAAAGCCGAAACACTAACAAATATAAAAGCAGTTCTTGAAGAATACAACGTTACTCCGAACAGTTACAACGTCGTAATGCAATACGATATAAATTCAATTATCGGTGCGACTTCAAAAAACCGCCGTGCAATGATTGATGAAATTGCCGGAGTTGCGGATTTTGACCGTCGCATAGATCAGGCAAAAGGCGAACTTGAAAAGGTTGAACAAAGAGTTCAGTCTGCGACATTGATATTATCCGAAGTTGCAGACCAACTTGAACAACTAAAACAAGAACGTGAAGTTGCCATTAAATATAAGAAATTGCAGGATGAGAAACAGGGACTTGAATCCCAAATCGGTACTGTCAGATTTTTTGATTTAAAACGCTGTCTTGAACTTGCACACGAAAATATATTAAAAGCAAATAAAGAAAAACAGCAAAAAGTCAGCCTCTCAAAGGATTTAGAAGAACGAATTAATCTTATAACAGAACAGTATAATGAACTTGATAAAAAACTGAAAGAACAAGGGCAGGACGAAAGGGACAAATTAAAAGCGGAAGAAAGCAGCCGTATTGCTCAAATTCAATCTAAAAAGAGCGCCATTGACTATTCCGAAAAACAAATCCAAAATAATACCCGTTCTATTGAAAACGCCAAAAACGGGATTGAGGAATATAATAAAAAAATAGAAGAAAACAACCTCAATATAAAGACCTCAAACGAAAAACTTAAAACAATAGAAACACAAATCAAAGAAAAAGAAGACGAACTGAAGCAAAAATTACAGGATTTATCAGGTCTAAGTTCTACCGCAGATAAATATATTCGTGAAAGAAACGAAACACAGACAAAGTTGAATGAACTTCGTGATAAGGATAACGAACTTTATAAAGAATATCTGCCCAAAGAAAACATGTTAAATACTCTCAAAGCAGATATCACAAACGCAAAAGAATTTATTGAAAATGCGCTCAAAAGCAAAGAAGAATTTGCGGACCAAAAATCATTAAAAGAACTCGAAGTTGAGAATCTCAAAAAAGATATGGAAGATTTGAAAAAAGCCCAAACTTCCACAATGAAAAAGTATGATGACATCAAAACAGAAATTGAAGACTATGAACACGATGTACGTGTTGCATACCGTAAATTCAATGAATTAGAGGCGCAAAAATCAGCCGGAGCAGGCGGAAGCACAACAATTTCGGTTTCAACCATAATGAATGCAAAATTAGAAGGCGTTCATGGGGCTATTATGCAGTTAGGCAAGGTTGATGAAGAATATCAGACGGCACTGAACATCGCATTTGGCAGTCGTCTTGCAAACATTGTCGTTGATGATACACATACCGCAAATGTTTGTATTGAAACCCTAAGGTCGCAACAGGCAGGAACGGCAACATTTATCCCTATGAACAAAATCCGCAAGGCCCCCTCAAGACTTCAACTGCCGAAAGACCGAGGGGTTATAGATTTTGCAATAAATCTTGTTGACTTTGATGATATTTATATCGACGCATTCTATCACGCAGTCGGGGAAACTCTTATCGTTGAAGACTCCGAAACCGCAGAAAAACTTATCGGCAAGTACAGAATGGTTACTCTTGACGGCAGATTATACGATAAATCTTCCGCAATAACAGGCGGTTACATAAGGCAAAATGCTTTAGGATTTGGCAAAAATACCGATAAAGAACTTGAGAATGCGAAGAAAAAAGTTGATGAATTAAGAAAAAAATATAATGATGCCATTGCAAAACGCAAAGACATCGAAGATAAACTTGATAAAATTAGAACATCATATTCAGCTGCTCAAACAGAATATTCTCAGGCGAAAATTGAACTCAATAATATGGTATCCCAATTTGAAAACAGTCAGGGGCTTTTGGACTCAAAACAGAAGTTTATTGATGAAAATGAACCAAATATTGAAAAGTTAAACAAAGAACTTGATAAAAATGAAAGTAAGAGAGTTGAACTTGCAGACCAAATCACAACGGCTCAGGACAGATTAAAAGAACTTGATGAACTTTTGGGCGACAAAGACCTTAAAGAACTCAAAGAGAAAACTCAGGGTATTGAAGATGAAATAAGAAACCTCAAAGATAATCACAGTAAGGTAAAAAATGAAATTAACGCATTTGAAACCCAGATTAAATTCAATAAAACTCTTATCGAAACCAAAAACTCTGATATCGTAAACACAAATCAGACTAACGAAAACCTCAAAACCGATATTGAGGGCTACAAAAAAGATATCAGTCAATTAGAGGAAGAATTAACGGCGTTGTCTGATAAAATTAAAGTTATTGATGGTAAAATCGGTGCGCTGGTGAAAGAAAAAGAAGATATTAACGAAAAACTTGTTCAGTTAAAGACGGATAAGTCCGTAAACCTCAAAGATATTGAAACAATCGAAGAACAAATTGAATCCTTCAAAACAAGACGCAAAGAACTTGAACCTGAACTTGAACAAGCCCGTCAAATTCTCTCTGACAGCGGAATTGATGTTGAGAAACTTGAGCCTGTTCAAATTTCTATAGATGACCTTAATAAAAAAATCCAACGTCTTGAAGAACGAATGAAGGAATTGGGCGATGTCAATATGCGCGCCATTGCAACTTATGAAGAAAAATTAGAACGAAAAGAAAGTCTTGATGCTCAAATTGAGACACTTTCGTCAGAAAGAACTGCTTTGCTTGCAAAAATGGACGGATTTGAAAAAGAGAAAAAAGAAGCGTTTATGACGACATATACTGCAATAAACGAAAACTTTAAAGATATTTATCACCAACTTTCCGAAGGAGAAGGTGAACTTATACTTGAAAATGAAAAAGATCCGTTATCAGGCGGTATGACAATTGAAGCCAAACCAAGAGATAAAATTACAAATAAAAAATTAGGTTCGCTCTCCGGCGGAGAAAAAGCCTTAACGGCTCTTGCACTTGTATTTTCAATACAAAAATATTTACCTGCACCTTTCTATGCACTTGATGAAGTTGATGCAAGTTTAGATGCAATGAATGTTGAGCGGGTAGCAGATATGATTAAGAAGCAGTCTGATGATACTCAATTTCTGGTAGTTACCCACAAACCTCTAATGGTAAGTGCAGGGGACAGAGTAGTCGGTGTTACCCAAAAAGAAAAGGGTAAAACAAAAGTAACAGGTGTTCAAAATAATGGATAACGCAAGAATAAACGGTGAAGATATAGGATTATATGAGGGTTTAAGTTCCCGTGATAAAAATGACGGTATAGGCATACTTGTAGAAATGGCAAAAACCGGCAAAATTGATCCGTGGAATATTGATATTGTAGATGTTACGGAAAAATATTTCCAAAAAATGATAGAGATGAAATCTCTTAACCTCAAGGTTGCAAGCAGAACATTTTTATTTGCGTCAATTTTAGTAAGAATGCAGTCAAATGTTCTTGCAAATTTAACGCTTGAAGAATTTCAGGATAGCGAAGAACCGGAAATGATTTATGACGAAAACGGCCTGCCTGTTGAAGATTATTATGAGGAAGATGATTTTATCCCCACAAATAATATTGTAAGATGGGATGAAGCACTGAAGCGCAGGACAAGTATCCGAATGAACCGCAACAGAACGGTTACGTTAAAAGACCTTATTAAACAACTTGAATTTTATGAAAAAATTGAAGCAAGAGCAAATTTAAAAGACGCTCAGCAAAGGGCAAGACGCAGAGTCAGGGATTTTTCAAGAATGACCACTCATGACATTATCAATAATATGTCTAATGATGCCCAAATCGAAGAAGCTGTTTTAAAACTCAAAGATAATATTGAACAGATTTTCCAAAACAAAGAAAAAATTGAACTTTCAGACCTGTATATTTTGGGAATGGACAGAGTAACATCATATATGTCACTGTTATTTTTGTGCAGGGACACCGATTACGATTTGGAACAAAAAGAATTTTATTCCGATTTATTTGTTGTAAGAGGAGGAAACTATGCAACCGCTTAAATCGAGAATTGAAGCCATTTTGTTTGTCACCGCAAGAGCCTTGTCGCTTGATGAAATTTGTGTATTTGTGGATAAAGAGGCTGATGAAGTTGAACAGGCACTGCTTGAACTGATTATGGACTATTCATCCCGTGACGGCGCACTTGAAATCGACGATGAAGACGGATATATACTGCAGGTTAAGGAAGATTACTCCGATATCGTTGAGCGAATTTGTCCCATTGATTTGTCTTCAGCGGTACTTAGAACCCTGTCAATTATAGCCTTAAAGAAAACAATAAGGCAATCCGAACTTGTAAAACTCCGTTCAAATGCTTACGAACATATCGCAGAACTTGTTGAAAAAGGACTTGTTTCAAAGCATAAAGATAAAAACGGAAGAAGTATTAATCTTAAAACCACTCCGAAATTTAAAGAATATTTTAAAATAACGGGCGATATAGAACAACTTGCCGCTCAAATGGAGAGAGAAATTAATGCTAAAAAAGATAATTAAATACGCACTGATTGGAATTATAGCAGTCGTTTTGGGCTCTTTTATCTGGAACAATACAATGATCAGCAGTCCTTATTATTTTAATAAGGGCAAAACTCTGTATAATGCAGGACAATATGATGCCTCAGTTAAATTTTTTGAAAGGTCGCTTCAAACAAACCCGAAAAATACGGCTTCAAGATATTTTCTGACGCTTGCACTGACAAAGGGAACCCCGACATATTCTCATCAGGAAACGCTTTATTATATGTCAAACTCCAAAACCCATGATATGGCGCAAAGTTATGCAAAATCACAAATTTATGCAATGAAAGAACGGCTTATTGAGGGAATGGAAGATAATTATATATACAGCGCAGTGCAAAATAAAGATATTTTAAGATGGAATACCGAAACTTTTCCTTTAAAGGTATATTTTGAACAAACCAAACCAAGTTACAGAGAATACATAAAAAGAGCCTTTGACCAATGGGGGAAAGCAAGCGGTTTTCTGCAATTTAAAGAAGTATATAAACCTGAAGAATGTAACATAGAAATTAAATTTTCACCTTATGCAGGTCCAAAATGCACCGGCCCGAACTGTCCTTATGTTGTAGCAACAACAACAAATACAACAGATAAATACAACAGATTAAACAAAATGATAATTACGTTTTACAACACAAATCCGCACGGTGAAGACTATACAAATACAGAAATATACAATACCGCACTGCACGAAATCGGACATGCACTTGGGATTTCAGGGCATAGCGACAATCCGTCTGATGTGATGTATGCAGGGAATCACAAAGTTTCGGGAGATTTTTTACGCAGTTCTGAAGATATTTTTTATCTTTCAAAACGGGATTTAAACACCTTAGCATTGTTATACAGACTTGCGCCATCAATTACAAATTCAAGAGGATGGTTTTATGAAAACCTTTACTATCCGCCGTTGATTTTGGGTAATAATGAGGAAATCCTAAAGAAAAAACTTGACGAATACCAGCAATATGTTGACAAATACCCGAACTACAGCGGTGGCTATATTAACCTTGCAACGGTATATTCAAGCATGGGTAAGAATAAAAAAGCACAGGAAGCACTTGACAAAGCCTTTGAACTTGCAACAAACGACAATGAAAAATATTTAATTTACTATGACCGAGCAGTAATGTATTACAATAATCAGGATTTTGAAAGCGCTCTTAACTGCGCAAAAGAAGCACAGCAAATTAAAAATGACGAAACAGCAAATGCTCTGATAAAAGACATAGAAGAAACACTTGCAAAAATTAATCAATAGTTTTTTTTGAAATTACAACGGCATTAGATAGTGCTATTCCGCCGGGTTGAGGAGGTTTATTGACAATTTCTCCGTTTACATACATAACGGTTGAACCGCCTCCGTCAAGATTTATTGCATTAACACAGCCTAAGGATTTCATAAGAGAGGCAAGTTCATATAAAGTGAGTCCAACAGAACTTCCCTCTCTGCCGTCAACTGCAACTATTATCAAATCATTATCTTTGGTATAACCTATTGCACTGCGCGGATTTCTTCCGCCTATAGCCTGAAGTCTTTCTTCAGATACATCAACATATACATTTCCGTTTTTAACAAGATACGGTCCACCGCTTACGATATGCTTGACATTTTCCCATTTCGGCGATAACCCGAGTTCCATTTCAACATAAGGCGCCCCGAATAAAGCACACAATTTTTCCTTCGGGCCGACAAGTACATAACCGTCATTCGGAATCAAAAGGGGATTGGCGGATGCGGAGATTATCCTGTCCCCGACAATTTGGAGTTGGACTCCGCCTTTTGGAGATATAGGAGCATATTTCCCCCAATCCCTTGTATAAGCAAGTACGTATGACGATAGCATTCTTGGCTGATTAATATTGTCTATTTTAATTTCAGTATTATTTCCTCTTATTACGCCGTCAAATTCTACCCTGCTGACATCAAAACCGTCCTCAAAAATTCCCAGCGCAACCCTGTTATAAATCGGCCCTGTATAAATTTTACCGTCAATCATAAGAGTTCCGAGCGGAATCCCTGACTGCGGTTTGAAAAATCCGCCGTTTATTGCTACAACCGAATTTGTACGCCCTGCGATAGTTCTCAGGGTTGTTTTATGATGTAACGTATAATTTGATGCCATTGCAGGCATAACTTCATAATCTTTAGCAATATTTTTATTCATCTCAACAATATTTATGCGAACAGGACGACCTCCGTAATAATTAACCATTTTTACATGCTTTATTCCGTCTGCTACATCATTAATCTTGAAGCCGGAATATTTCACACTCATTCTGTGATTAAACAAGCGTTTTTGATAATCAATATCAAATTCCGCACGAAGTTTATCGCCGTTTTTGTAAATCGACGGGTTTGAAATGACAGTATTTGCAATTAAATCGTTAGCATAAATCGGAGAATGAAAACCAAATTGCGCAAAAACAAGAGTGAATAAAATACCCAAAGCAAGAATAAATTCGCCTGTCTTGCTTAAACGCTCTATCTGACTATCTAATCTCAGCGTATCCATAGTTGCACCTTATGTTAAAGAAGTAACCGGATACCTTTTTTATTAAAGAGTGGTGTGGGGTATAACACTCATCGAAGCCCTATTTGGGCATATAGGAATCTCCTACTACTATTGTAGCATATTTTAACATTATTCTCAACAGTTCACAAGCCTTTTATATCAATAATTTTACAAAACTAAATAGTGGCAAATGTACACTATATAAGTGTTGTAGGGTTTACACTTAAAAAATTACCCCTTATAACTATTTAAAAGTAAAGGATTTATGTTATAATAAAATTGCCGTGCTCCACGGGGTGTTGCGAACTCTTGACTCGAAGCAAATGCGGGGTGCAGAGCCTGTTGTGAGGGCTTTACGGGCAGGCAGGAATTTAGTGAAATTGTTGATATTAGCATATATGACGGCGTGAAATTTCGAACCGTGTCAGGGGGGAAACTCAGCAGCACTAAGAAAACCTTTGCGGGTGTCATATTTGTTAAAGTAGAGGACATTAAAGGAATGTGTGTTTGTAAAATTCGATAGACAGTGGCACGGTTTTAAAAGCGTAAGCCGATGTGTAGCAACGGGTTGACCTGCGATGAGCAGGGCAAGCAGGTTGCGAAACATAATACCACCGCCGTTGCGAACGGAACGAGAGTGTAGAGAGCGTAGCAATCTGTGATTGCACAGGCGGAAAAAGCGTAAGCCGATGTGGAGAGCCAGTGTCGGCGTTATGGTCTATTTACAAGGAGTTTACTTATGACAAGTCATTTAGAGTTTTACCGCTGTGAAATTTGCGGTAATATTGTTCAGGTTATGCACCCAGGAATGGGCGAACTTGTTTGTTGCGGAAAACCTATGAGTCTGCTAAAACCATATACAAAAGAGAACGAAAAGCAGGAAAAACATGTTCCAGTTTTTATGGAAAACAAAATTCAGGTTGGTTCTGTTCTTCATCCTATGACAGAAGAACATCACATTGAGTTTATTCAGACAATAACCGATGATAAAAAATCCGTTCAGACAAAATTTTTAGTAGCAAATGAAAATCCCGAAATGATATCAGATAACCAATGCGAACACAATACCGCATTAGAATACTGCAACCGGCATGGACTCTGGCAGGGGAATAAATAATAAGGCTTTACCATTTTTTTATATCATTTATTTCTTATCTTAATTCATCAATATCATATTTGTTTGGAGAAAAACAAATTATGATAGGAATTATCAAAAAATATTTGATAATCGTTTTTACAATATTAACAATTGTTTTAAACATATTTTGTCCGTGTAGCGGGTTGTAGCATTGTCATTATAGCGGACAATTTTGTTATGGACAAGATATTGTTAAGAAAACTTGCTAAAAGAATTAAAAATTTAAGAAAAGAAAATAATTTTACTCAAGACGACTTGTCATACCAAGCAAAAATTGCCCGCTCAACGCTTGGCAATATTGAAACGGCACAAAATGATGTAACTCTTACAAAATTGAATAAAATTGCCAAAGCATTTAATCTTACTCTATCAGAGTTATTGGATTTTAAAGAAACTTAGCAGAGTTTTGCAATTTTGAGACTGAAAATATCTTCAATATTTAAGCGATTTAAAATATCCGAAATCAATCTTTGCGGACTGAGATTTTCAAAGTTTTCATAGTGAGGTAATGTTCCTAAGATTTTTGCACCTGTGAATTCCTTAACAAGATGCGGAAAATATTTCATTTCCAAATCTGAGGAGTTTTCATTATAATCGTTTATAACAATTCCAGATAGCGTGACATGATTTGAGTGAATATAATTCACACCTGCAATAACCTCATCAATTTTTGTAATATTCGGATTAACAACAAGAATTACAGGCAGGCAAAACTGCTCAATAAGGTTAATTTCCGTCTTTTTTTCATCAAACGGTGAACTTATACCGTTGTTACCCTCTACTATATGACATTCGGTCATCATAATATTCTGCTTGTAATCGTGCATTATTGTCATTGAATCAATATGCTTAATTCCCTCATTAAATGCCCCGATTAGCGGATTTGACGGGCTTTGGAGTTTATATGTCGAATCGGTTTTAACATGAGAATCAATTTTGTTTACAAATTCCGTATCATCATTTAATAAATTTGTACCGGTCTGAATGGGCTTGTAATAACTGACACCATAATTTAGACTCTGCATAGTTCCTGCAAGTCCTGCGCTCAAAAGGGTTTTACCCGTTCCTTTCTTTAGTCCGGCAATGTAAACACTTAGCATACGAACATAATATCACGACCGGTTATTTATTGCAAAATAAACTTCTTTTAAGCGTTTTTTGGTTATATGGGTATAAAGTTGAGTGGTCGAAACATCGCTATGTCCCAAAAGTTCCTGTACAACTCTTAAATCCGCACCGTTTTCAAGCAAATGAGTTGCAAAAGAATGACGCAGGGTGTGCGGTGAAATGTGTTTATGTATTTTATCACCGAGTTTTCGGATAAAATTATAAATATCCTGCCTGTTAATAAGTCTGCCCGTTTTAGTAATGAAAAGTTTTTTTGTTTCAAGATTAAATTTTGCCGAAAGAATATCACGATCTTTTAAATATTTATTAATCGATTCTTTTGCTTTCTTACCAAAGGGAATAAGACGTTCTTTTGAGCCTTTGCCCATGCACTGAATATATCTTGATTTTAAATCAATATCACTAATTTTGAGATTAACAAGTTCTGACACCCTCAAACCACAGTCGTACAAAAGTTCGACAATAAGGTTTTGTTCGGAATCCAAATCCGAATGAAAAATCTCTTTAATTTCCTGCAAAGTCATGACTTTAGGGAGTCTTTTAGGCAGTTTCGGCTGTTCAAGTGTTGATGCCGGATTATTATTTATATATCCGTTTGCGCAAAGCCATTTAAAAAATCCCCTCAAAGATGCAATTTTTCGCACAACAGAACGTGGATTGAGATTATCCTGCCGAAGTTTCATTATATAAGAATTTAGATGAGAACGGTTTATGTATTCCAGCCCGATAATTCCTTTTTGACTGCAAAAATCAAGAAATCCGCTCAAATCACGACTATAGGCATTGATGGTATTTTCGCTTAGACCTTTTTCTACATCAATAAATTCAAGATATTCACTTAAATATTCTATGTCCATTATTAAATCTTATCCGCCATATTAGCAAGTTTATACAAGAAATCGTCTTTTGTACTGTTTTTAAAACCTTCCGGTATAAAATTGCGCTTGAAGCGTTCAATAGCATAGCGGTCAGTCATGCCTGAAATGTAATCGACAACAACTCTTTGTGCCTTTTCAGGAGGACAAATATCCTTTATCATGTCCATATAGAGGTAATAAAGTTCACGAACAACGTGTCGCGCTTTGCTTTCTTCAAGTTTTGCCGGCGATTCGATATAAACATTATCAAACATCCAACTGCGAAGTTTTGTAGTATATTCCCAACCTTCTTCGCTCATTGCAACATCGGGCTTGCCTACGGAATTATAAACAATTTCGGTAATCATTTTGCTCAGTCTTTCACTGGGATCGGATGAGAAATATTTTATACAGTCTTTTGGTAAGTCGCTTTCGGAGATTACACCTGCACGAATAGAATCTTCAATATCGTGATTTATATATGCAATTTTATCTGCAAGTTGAACGGCTTTTGCTTCAAGGGTAAGCGGTTTGAACCCCCAGCTGTGAGTTCTTATACCGTCTATTGTTTCCTGACAGAGGTTTAAATTTTCAAGAACTTCTACGACTCTTACACTTTGCAGATTATGAAAAAAACCGCCATCAACAAGTTCGTTTAATACCCCTTCACCACAATGTCCGAACGGAGTATGTCCCAAATCATGTCCAAGCGCAATGGCTTCGGTTAAATCTTCATTCAGATTAAGAGAACGGGCAAGAGTTCTTGCTATTTGCGAAACTTCAAGAGTGTGGGTTAAACGTGTTCTGAAATGGTCATCAAAGGGTGACAAAAAAACCTGCGTTTTGTGTTTTAACCGTCTGAACGCCTTTGAATGAAGAATCCTGTCCCTGTCACGCTGAAAATCGGTGCGCAATTCATCTTTTTCATCCTCAAATTTTCGTCCCTTAGTTTCTGCTACTTTTGTTGCATAGGGACTTAAAAAATCGTATTCTCTCTTTTCCAGTTGTTTTCTTATTGTTTCAGCCATAATATACCTCATTTTATCATATATTAGCGTAATATTGAGGTATTGTTATCATTTTGTTAGAGTATTTTCTTCTTTGGGCGGAATATATTTCCCTGATTTTTTAAGATAATTTTCATACAAATTATTTGCAAACGTACCGACTCTGTTTGCCAAAATTGATGACACGGTTGCAAAAAACAACGATTTAGAGCCTGCAAACAGTCTTGCATTACCGTATAATGAAACTCCGACACCTACAAGAGCAGGAATCCCATATTTTAAAGTAATAGCAGTGCGTTCCTGACCGTTATCCGACTTACCCAAGTAATAAGCAAGTGTTCCAAAACCACCGAGTACTGCCAGGATATCGGTCGGCGCACTTCCCATAGCCAAATCTCTTGACTTGTTTATAAAATCTTCTGTTTCAAGTTTTGTTGATTTATCAAGTGATTTAATTGCAGTTTTGAATTCTTTTTCGGCTTTTTGATACTGCTCTTTTGGCAAAAGTGCTTTATAAATATCCAAAATGTCCTGTACACTTCCTTTTTTGTATCCCGTATAAAGGCCTCTTAATTCTGCAACCATTTCTTCTAAACCCGAGTTTGAGGAAACAGATTTTCCGATTTCCGCTTCCAGGGAAGAAAGTGTACTCAGCATTACGTTATGGTCTGATACACCCGTTTTTGAGAACTGTTTGAAGTTCTCCCTGACCTGATTTAAAAGTTCAAGTGCATTTTTATCACCAGATTTAAGATTTGAAGCAATTTTCATAATTTTTGCATCCGCCTGAATATACAAATCCTTCGGAGTATATGATATTGACCTCCTGACATCATTTATTTCCGCCTGAATTTTCAATTTTTTCGGAAGCATTGCAGATTCCGCAACAAATGTTTTAAGCGTATCCTTTGATAAAAACCATAAAGCCCCTTTTTCATCAAAACTTTGTTCAAGTTCTTTTGTGAACTTTTTAATCTTCAGATACCTTGACTGACGGACACTTTCAGAAAAATTTTCTTTCAGCAGAGTTTCTATTGATACCCCCTTATCTTTCAGAAGGGTGAGCCATTCGTGTTTTGGAAGTGTTATGCCGTTTACTGTAATCTGTTTTGATAAATCTCCGTTTTTTTCAAGTTGAGTAAAAATATTTATATTTGTTCTTCTCAGGGTATCAAATTTTGAGAATGTTTTTTTATAAGAATTTGCAACCGTTTTCAGACCAAGTTTTTCAAACATTTCTGTAATGGAATTATGAATTTTTCTCGTATATTTCCAATTATTTTTTCCCCCATACATAAGTTTTTTGAAAGTAAAATCTTTTATTGTGGTGAAATTATTTATCGCCTGCGCCTTTCCGAGGAAAAAATCAGCCTTGCCGAGTAAATATTCATAGCCTGATGCAGTTGCCCCTTTCAGTTTTGACATTTGAACCTTGCGTTCAAGATAATCCCTTATGGACTGAAATCCTTTTGCAACCCCTTTAGGACCGCCCCTGAGGACAAAGAAAATAGCGGAGGCAGTAAGCACAGTCGCTGTCGCAATAGAAATACCGATAATTTTCAGGTTGTGTGTTTTTCGCGCTTCTTCCGGATTTAAAATGATTGTATCGGGCAAGATAGAGCCAAGCGTATTTGTTTCTCCCTCATTTTTATTTTGCACAAGCCAATAATCCGCAACATTATTACGGTTCGTAACGGTACCAAAGGGATTACGCTTTGGTATATTCGCACTTTCTATTGAGTTTATCATAACACTTGCCTTCATTTATAGTAAAACGAAAGCATATAATTATTTGCCCCAAAATATAAAATATTGAAGATATATTAAGGTAAAAGTTCTCTGTCAATAACCTTTGCAACTTCAAGTGCGGAGTTTTTATCGGATAAAAGTTTGCCGACATTTGAAAGTTCGCTTACCATAATAAGCCTTTTTGTACTGTCATACATTATATCCTCAACTTTTTGTGCAATAATTTCAGGCTTTGCATCTTTGACAATAAGTTCGGGTAAAATGAATTTATTTGCAATAATATTCGGCAAAGAAACCTTGTCTATACATCTGACAAGGAGATAAACCCAGTAGAAAAATTTCGGTGCGTTATATGCAATAACCATCGGTGTTTTGTAAAGACAAGCCTCCAAAGCAACCGTACCAGATGCCAAAATCAGAGCATCCGAAACACTCAAAAGCGACTGATTATCCCCTTTGATGACCTTTAAATCCGAATTTCCAAAATATTTGTCATAAACGGAATCCGAAATATTCGGCGCCTGTGAAATGCAAAACTGCAAATCAGGATGCTTCTTTTGCAAAATTTCAACCGATTTTTTAAATATTTTCATCAAATATTTGAGTTCAAAAATTCTTGAGCCGGGGAAAACCGACACAAGTTTTTTATTCATATCAAGATTATATTTTTCAAAAAATCCTTTTTTATACGCAGGCGGATTGAGTCCGTAAACAAGCGGATGTCCGCAATAATGAACATCTATGCCGTAACTTTTATATAAAGGTACTTCAAACGGAAATATACAAAGCACCTTATCAATATATTTTTTAATCCTTTTAATTCGATATTGTCTGCTTGCCCAAACCTGAGGAGGAATATAGTAAAAAATCTTTATTCCTGCCTTTTTTAAGTATTTGGCAATCGACAAATTGAATCCGCCGTAATCAACAAGCAAAACCAAATCAGGCTTAAAGGTTTCTTTCAGATACTTTACAAGCCTTCTGCCCAAATTCAAATGGTGCCAGATTATTTGCGGAGAAAGTCCGACTGCGGAAAGATTTCTGATATGTTCAAAAAGTTTAACCCCCTGAGCGCTCATATTATCTCCGCCAATGCCCTCTATTACATAATCTTTGCTAATCTGACGAAGCATTTTAACTACGTTTGATGCGTGGGTTTCACCCGAATATTCACCTGTTACAATAAAAATTTTCTTCTTCATTTATACCGCCATAACTACAATGTTATGCTTGTTTGCATACTCAATAACTTTTTCCTGATCAACAATAATTGTTTCGTTTGCTTCAACCGCAATAAGCGAAGCATTTTTCCTGTGCATCCCTTTTAAAGTTTTCATTCCGATAGCAGGAATATCAAACCTTTTATCCTGTTTAGGTTTAGCAACTTTTACTACAACTGCACCGGATTTTGCAAGTTTTGCACCTCTTTTTATGCAGGCATCTGTACCCTCAAGAGCCTCAACAGCCATAATCATTTTGTCTTTTATTACAACCGACTGTCCGACATCAAGTCTACCCATTTCTTTTGCAAGCCAAAAGCCGTAATTTACATCGTCCATTTGTTCTTTTGTCGGTTTAACCTTGCCAAGAACTCCTGCAGGAATCATCAGGTTCTTAATAAAAATAGTCTGGTCAAGAACATCAATACCGATTTTTTGAAGTTCCTCAACAATCATGAGCATAACCTGATCATCATTCAAACGCACTGCGGCTCTAATAAATTCAATCGCTCTCTGGTCAAATTTATTCAACTGCAACAAAACCTTTTTATGAACTTTGCCTAAAAAAGTCAGTTGTTTAATACCTTCATCTTTCAGTATTTTTTCTATTCGGTCAACTTCACCCGGGTGGCATGAATAAATCTTTGAACAATATTTTTTTAATTCTCCGTAATTATCCTGAGCAAGCGAAATACAAACCACCTCAAATCCGTTTTCCTTTGCATGCTGAGCCATGCGAATCGGCAAGATACCGTCACCAGCTATTAATCCCTGCTTATTTTCTAAAGTAATACTCACCACGTTGTTCCCTTTTAATTCCTTAAAGAATAAATCTCATTTACCTGATTATCTGATAATATTTTAGCACCACCAAGAATTTTTGAAAATACCAAAGTTTGAGCATAAGCCTCACAAAGTTCAATATTAAGATATGCCTCTTTTAAATCCCTTCCTCCTGCGACTGCACCATGATTCTGCATCAATACAACGGTATGATTATCAAACAATTTTGCAGTTTCATCAGCAAGTTGTTTTGAACCGGGTAAAGCATAAGGTGCAACAGGAATTTCATCAAACATAAAGACTATTTCCGGCAACACTTTATCTTTTAACGGTTGATTACACGACGCAAAAGATGTCAGGTACGGACTGTGGAAATGACAAATTGCACCAACATCACTTCTTTTTTTGTAAAACTCTATATGCACAAATTTTTCACTTGATGCCTTTTTAGAACCTTCTGCCAAATTTCCGTCAAAGTCGATTACGCATAAATCATCATATGTCAAAAACGAACTTGCGCTTCCTGATGTTGTTATAACAATTTTATCTCCGCAACGAACCGAAATATTGCCCGAAATCCCCGGAGTCAAATTCCTGTCTCCTGCGATTTTACCAAATTTAATTATCTCATCTTTAACATTTTCAAACACTAATCAATCCTTTCTTTGTCAGGATCTTCAAGTTCAATGACTTCCGCATATTTCAAAACTTTGTTATCAGACGAAGGTTTTTTAAAGTTCAAAAATCCTTTATCCTCATCCTCCTGCGGCTTGGGCTGGATATAAGCGACAGTTTTTTCATCATTCGGGTTTTTGCCGAGTCTTTCAGGATTTTTTATCACCATTTTGTCGTATTTTACTGTCGTTCCCTTAGGATTAAACGCAATATCAATCCCAAAATAAGTTCTTTCTCTTATGAAATCATATCCGAGTACAACTTTGAAATCATCAGGTCCGAGCGAAACAAGAAAAGCATTTTCCTGGAAAGTCTTTTTGTTCGGAGCATCATGAGATAAGTTTATATAAGTCTGCCAAGCAACAGTTACATATTTACAAATTCTCAGAGCCTCAGACAAACGAACACTGCTTGAACCGTATCTGTACGCATCAAAGTGAGGCATCGGAGTACCGTCTTGGTATCCTGCAATATAATATGTCGCATTCTGAATCCAGTTTTTATACTGAACACGAACATTCGGGCCGGCACGACCGACAAACTGAGTATCTCCGGTTCCGTATACAGCGGCAGAACCCTGTAATGACAACCCTGCTCTTATAGAGAATCTGTTTTCAAGATTTGAATAACTGTACAAAGTCTGGTAAATCTGCGCCATATACTTTGTTCTTGTTGTTGAAAAATTACTGTTGGCTTTGTAATGCTCACCGTTTGAATTTTCATCATCATCCTTTGCAAATCCGAAACTTGCTCTATGAGCAAAAGTCATATCACGATTACCGCCCAAAAATCCTTTGTGCATAAACCCTTTGTTATAAACGAGTTCGGCAATATATTTAGGCATTCTTGCACCCATAAACCATTCGTCAACATAGTTGTTGTAGCCGTAGTGCAAATATAAATCATCGTCTAACTGCTGACGTCCTCTCAATACAAAAGTGCTTCTTCTTGTTGAATACCCGAACTCGGTGCGGTTAAAACGATTAACATATCTGACCATACCGCCGATACCGAAACCGTTTTTATATGTTACCATCGGTATAACTTTTACAACCGAACCGAACGGCCCGCTAAACGCCAGCCCGGGGCCTGCAAACATCCCTAATTTACGGTGGGAACCAAATTCCGGATAATTACCTTCAAAATACTCTCTGTCCTTATCGGTGTACATTGTAATAGAAGGCCATTTGAAAAATGTTTTGCCGTTAGAACCTATTTTTATACCTTTTGCTTTTATAACATCATGGTTTTTCTTTGCATCTATTTCAAGACTTCTGACGTGAACATCCACTGCATGATTCGGTTCGCCAAAAAACAGTGCGCGTTCATCTTCATTTATAATCATATCGGATATTTTCGGCCCGACCATTTGGGTTTTCAAATGATAAATACCGTCATTATCCGAAAACATCGTACCTTTATTGAAGATTAAAAGTCCGTCCTGCTGAGTTCCGTGTTCTGCAGTAATATTTAATTTTGGGAACTCTGCAAACATATTATCGACATCTATTGTTTCTTCGTTAAGATTAACAACAAGATAATCGCATTTTGTTTCTTTCCCGTTTTTTATAACAACAACATTTCCTTCAGCGTTAAGAATATTACCCAAATCATCATAAGTCATTTTATCTGCAATGACTTTTACTTCCTGTGGAGGCAAAAACAATATCGGACGTCCTGTTGCAATCATCAGACCGGTTGCATTATCGTAATTTATATTAACAGCATCAAGCATCAATTGCTTTTCAACCTGTTCCTCATTAATCCCTGCTTCAAGTGAAACATCGGATGTTTCAATATTTGCAACATTATCAATTGTGTTTAATATTGCTCCGTCAGGCTTTTCCTGTTCAACATCAACGGTAACAGGCACAAGATGAGGTTGTTTTCTTCCAAACAAACCGCGTCTTTCGGATTTATTTGCCTTTTTATTATCAGAAGTAAGTTCTCTGTACTTATAGGTACTTCTTAACCTCATTTGTTTGAAAAACGGCATGCGGTTAGGATCGGTATCTGAGGATTTATAGGAATTTCCGCTGAAATTCGCATGTATAGGAGTGAACGCATCCCTGTTTTCAACCTCATCGGGCATATTAGAAACCGATGACTGAAAAATAATATCCTCAAATTCCTGAACGGAATTATCTATCCCTTCATAAGCCAATGCTGACTGGATACTCAATAACATAAATGAAATTATTAAAATAAAATACTTTTTCAATTATTTAATCCTTATCTTACATAACCTAACGGATTTACGGGTTTACCGTTTTCACGAACTTCAAAGTGGCAGTGAGGCCCTGTACTGTACCCGGTTGAACCTTCTCTGCCGACAGTCTGACCTTTTTTCACCATCTGACCGTTTGAAACTGAAATGGATGACATATGTGCATACAGGGTGGTTATCGGTTTTCCGTTTATAATGCCGTGGTCTAAAATTACAACCTTACCATACCCTCCGTACCAGCCTGAATATATAACCTTTCCATCATTTGAAGCCCTGATTGCTCCGCCGTTTGGACCTCCGATATCTATACCCGAATGGAAAATTCTGCTTTTGAATATCGGATGAATTCTATAGCCGAACGGGGAAGTTATAGGACCTGAAATCGGTCTTATAAACCCTTTTGAAGATACGACAACCTGTGACGATGAACCTGCATTGTTTTTCGCAAGTTTAGCAATCATATTTTGCAAACTTGCAGATTGATTTGCAAGTTCTTTTTCGGTTTTTTCATAGTATGCTTTATCTTTTTTTAGTCTCTCTATCATAGATTTATTTGCTGCGATAGAATTTTGAATTGCGGTACGCTGAGAGTTAATTTCCCTTATAGAACTTTCAATTCTGCGTTTTTGCTGTTCTACCTGCGCCTTCAAAGATGCAATATGCTGTGCTTTTGCTTTCAATGCCTGAATACGCTTATAATCTTCCATTATGACTATTTTTTCAAAATAGAAGGTATCTAAAAGAGCATTGACATCTCTGACATAAAGAATAGACTCAAACATACCCGTTCTCTGGTGCATGTAGACCTGCCTGATTCTTGCCTTCATTTCGGCATCAAGTTTTTGAAACTCTGCAAGCGCAATGTTTAACTGAACTTCCATTGAAGCAAGATTTGCAACAAGGTTGTTATAGCGAATTGTATTCTGCTGTAGCCTTGCATGAGCGACTTCAAGTTTCTGCTGATTATTGTTGAGTTTATTTTGTTCTCTGCGCAGGCGCAAATCAGCCTTCTTCTTTTGCTGTTGAAGATAATTTCTTTTGTTATTTGTCTGCTTTAATTTTTGTTTTAACTGAGCGGAAGACTGTGCCGGCGCACTGCAAACAGGCTCACAGGCAAATCCTATAATTCCCAGAGCAAAAATGCACACAAATACATATTTTAGTATATTTTTAATCTTCATACTTTAAATTATTCTATTTCATCATAGATACAGCCATAAACAGCATAGAACCGACAGTCCACAATAGAAAGCAGGTTCCCATTACTATTATGAAGGCTTTTTGGTGTTTTCTGAAAAATTCCATAGTTTCTCCCCTATGGTAATATTTTACTATCAAAAAGCATATAGTGCAAGAAAATTACGAAATTTTTAGTTACAAAATATGAATAAATTTAAAACTCAAACAAACTGTCAAAAATCTGCATAAAATCGTTTACATTAACCACTTTGCATGCCCTGTCGCTTAACAGTATTTTTAAAAGTTTTATATCGGAAAGCGACATATCCTTAACTTCTGGGAATTCAATTTGATTAGGATCTTTTAACATTCTGCGGTTTTGAGTTTTTTCTTCAAGAATATTATCGCCGACATCAGCAATCTGGCTTCTTGTAAAAGCACACCTGACTTTGGGTGCAAGACCGTAAACTTCAACAGGTTCTCCGTAAATATCCTGAAATGTTGCACCTGTACCGAGCATTTTTGATTCAAAATCCAAAACGCATTTGTCATTAACCCATCCGACGATTTCGATTTTGTAGTTCATTTTCATTCCCATATATTCAGTCGTCATCTCTTCTTTGTACGGAGAGCATACGGAAAAATTATCTTCAAATGTGCGTTTTTCTCTTTTTACTACCGGAGTATGCGGAATAATCTGAATAATACCATTTTTGTCCGCACCTGTTTCGGAATCCTGATATATTCGGGAGTCCTGTTGCACATAGGTATATGTTCCCTGTTTATTGGCTCGGGGAAGTTTTTGGGGATTTTCGGCTTGGTAAGTACTAAGATTTTGATTATCAATTTTATAGTTTTGATTATTGTATCCGCTATCATCAGGGATTCTAAAATCAGGCGTCATTGGCGATTTTACGGTATCTGCTTCGTTTTGATTAACGGGAAGTTTATCTGCAGAAATATTAATTTCCTGCTCCTGAGGTACTATTTTTGCCGTTTTTCTCTGAGTTACGACGGAAGGATGAAAAAGAAAATAGGTTAAAGTTACGATAATTGCTATTAAGATTACGATTAAGACATCTTTATTCATAACTTATTAATCTCCAAAAATTTGTGCTTTGATTTTAAGTCCTGTTTTTGTTGTGGCAAGCCCTGCCTGCGAACTTTCTTTTAACATTGGGGACATCAATGCACCTGTTTGCGCCATTGCATCAACAACTTCATCAAGCGGAATTTTTGATTCGACACCTGACAGCGCAAGTTCAACCGCCGTAATCGAATGAACCGCAAGAAACGGATTACGTTTAACGCACGGAACTTCAACAAGACCTGCAACAGGATCGCAGGTTAAACCAAGAAGATTTTTCAGTGCAAGTGCAGAAGCATTCAAAATTTGAGTAACGTTACCACCTCTCAACTGACAAACGGCACCTGCAGTCATTGCACTTGCCGTTCCGCACTCAGCCTGACAACCTGCAACAGCACCTGCGAGCGCAACCTTAACAGATATTATTCTGCCGATTTCACCGGCAGTAATTAGAGCGTTTAATTGTTCATATTCCGAATAATTATATTCTCTGCTCACCCCAATCAGGGCCGATGGTAAAATTCCGCACGAACCTGCCGTCGGGCAGGCAACTATTGTACCCATTCTGATATTTTCTTCGCTTGTTGCAAGTGCATATTGTGTAATCTTTTCAAAAAGAGTGCCAAACATTGAATGTTCTTTTTCAAATCGTTTTTTAAGTTTGGCACAATCGGTTCCGCACATTCCGCTAAATGACGGCTCACTGCTGTTCATACCCGAATTTATCGCCTCTTTCATCGCAAAAAGGCTTCTGTTTACAAACGCTCTGACCTGTTCAACAGAAATATCCTGCGAAGTAGCCATAACCTCCTGTGCGATTTCATAAATCGGCTTATTTGTTGAAATACAAACATTATGTAATTGTTCAAATGTGCTTATATTTATGTCCATTTTAATTTTCCAGTTTTTCTACATAAGTTACAAAATAAATGTAATCCGTATTTTGAATCCGCTCAACGACTTCAGGTTTAAGATTTCCGTCAATACAAATTATCATAGACGCATCCTGACCTTTTGCACTGCGGTCGCAACTTAACGATGCAATATTGATATTTTCACCCTGAAGTTGAGAAGTTACAAAAGAAATCATCCCCGGTTTATCCTTATAAACAATAATTAAAGTATTGTAATTCCCTGATAATGATACATTAAAATCATTGATTTTGGTTATAAGAATTTCTCCTGCGCCGATGCTGTCGCCCGAAATCTTCATATCATAATCACCGTAAAGTTCTATATCGACAGCATTCGGATGCCTGCGAAAATTGTCAAAATATTCAAATGAATATTCGACATTTTTTGATATTTCATTATTAAAAATATCTTTTATACGCCTGTCATCGACATTAAGCCCTAAAATTCCAGCAAGCAAACCTTTATCTGTGCCATGCCCTTTTCCTGTTCGGGCATAAGAATTGTAGAGTTTAAATACGACTTTTTTCGGAACTGATTTATAAATATTTCTTGCAAGCAGTCCTAACCTGACCGCACCTGCCGTATGAGAACTTGACGGTCCTGCCATT
>Ga0256405_10005066_pt1 | contig 23481 bp, 17 predicted proteins | sample RumenRJG_02DNA_FD_189096 | JGI IMG/M metagenome (GOLD analysis project Ga0256405, IMG submission 189096) | Bovine rumen microbial communities from Lethbridge, Alberta, Canada - RJG_02 | ecosystem: Host-associated > Mammals > Digestive system > Stomach > Rumen | place: Canada: Alberta... | reverse complement strand
ATCCTTGAAATGGCATAATTCGTTTGACAATCGCATTGTCGCCCTTTGTCGCAATTCCGTCGAATGTCGCAAATTGCGACTTTAAATCGATTTCACTTGCCGAGCGAAGCTTTTGCTGATTTTTCATGTTGCCTCCGGGGTATAGTAATCCTGTCTTAGCAGTAACCCCTCGCGGATACTCCCCGCTGGTTATATTGGCGCACATGCTTGCGCACCCTTCGGGTCGTCTTCGGCGATGTTCCCTCCGAACCTACGGTTCTACGGTGCATCTGCCACGCCCGCGCGCACGCTTGAGCGCAGACCTCTAGCGACTTCGCTACGCGAAGCGACCTGCGGTCGGGTCATAGCTTCGGGTTCGCCTTCGGCGAATGTTCCCTTCGAAGCAAAGCTTCTTCGGCGCATCGTTGGCCTCGCGGATTCACGCTTTCAACGCCTTAGCTCGGCCTTCGGCTATCCCCTCGGCCTATCGGCCTCGGCCCTCAAAAGCTTCGCTTTTTCGGCGGTTACCCGGCATGAGTCGCCCGCGATTAAATCAGCACATTTCAAATAGCACCCCCGAAAGCGGCGGGAGGCGGGAGAGGCCACACCTCGCAAAACCATCAAGGCAAAAAGCGCTCCTTTACCACTATCCATGCCTTGTGAGGATCAAAGTTGACGCCAGCACGAAGATATGCATCTGTGTCTGACAGAAACTCTGGCATCGTCAACTTGTTCTCAATGTTTTCGCAAAACAATCTCCGCTCGCCTATCATACGTCGTCCACCTCGATTTCCGCATTGACGCATATCTTCCAGCGTTCGTCTCGGCTCATCGCCTCAGACGATGATCTCAGACTCAGCGGGACAAAGTGGGGCGCTCTGCAAGTGCGCACCCATTCATGGTAGATAACCTCTCCCTGCAATTCATCTCTCAAGACCTTTTCAACGATGTACCCAAGACGCTGTATTGCCGAATCCTTGCAGACGGCAAATGCGTTCTCGGACGCATGCCTAAAGTCACATGATTCAAGAAGTTCACTCAACACGGTAGCAGCAACGGAAAGACCTCCTATCCTCTGCTCATATTGAACGAGCTCAACAGCCGTCAGCTCCGCGTTGGAATAGCGCACATCACCGGCCTCGCCCTTTTTCGACATTATCAGGTGCTCGGGGATTGCCGGGCGCACAATCCATTCTACATCGCGCCTTTCGCGGGCACCTGCAAACAGACGCTTGCCGTCGGTTGTGACAAAGTCAACTTGCGGTCGTTGATGGGCAGCTCCCCAGAATGTTGCCGCACTGAGAAGGCTAAAATAATAGCTACGATGCACACTCTTCATGAAGTCATCCATGTAGAATGTCGGCGGCACCCCGCCGCGCCGCACATATTCTGGTGGCAGAATCACGTAAAAGCCACGATAAGGAGAGCAAATGCGCGACGACTTTCGCAAGCGATTCAGCGAATTCTTTACAACTTGGCAAGACAATTCGGGGACAGCGGCTCTCAACTCTTCAAAAGTGAAGAATCGTCCACCAAGCATCTCCTTCTCTCTTACCCAATCCCTGACCGACATAAGGCTTTCTTATCAAGTAAGTAACTATTTTTAGATTACCTACTCGCCCTTTCCGACATACATTGTATCATATTCATCTGTCACACGCAATAGCCCAATCACATTAATACAATATGATGCTTGCGCGGATTTGCGTAACGCAAGTTTGCGTAATCAACTAGAAAGGAGATTTCCCTGGTCTTGCCTGTTTCCACATGTCTTTCCCAAGTGTCGACGGCAGAAAACTTGAGGGACAGAAAACTTGAGGGACAGACCCCGCGAAAGGCCCATTTTTCAAGGGTTTTGCGTTTCTCCCCGCCGGCAGCGCTCATGGCACCATAGCCAGCGGCTTGGCGATCTCCTTCGCGTCGCGGGTGGTGCAGGAAGTGACGCGGCGGCCGAGGCAGTTAATGGACGAGCCGAGCCCGTGCAGCTCTGAGCCAATGGGGTCACAATTGACTGCCACAGTGTCCGTCCGCCTTCACCTCCTCCGAACGGAAAATACGGACAGTAGACGAGATATGGCGGGTTGTCACTCCTGAAAGCCGATTGCTCGCGGTTCTAAGGGCAGTCTCGGCATCGGCGTGTAGACGATGCGTTTTGCCACCTTGCAGCATTATCATAATTATGATAAAATACACAGCGTAAAAACATAACCATAGGAGGTTGACGATGGTTGCAACGCAAGTTATAGATACGGACATCCGGCCGATTTCCGACCTACGCAACAAGTTTGCGGAGATAGCCGACTACGTGCAGGGCGGCAACACGGTCATCTTCACTCGAAACGGCTATGGATGCATGGTGACGATGAGTTTTGACGCCTACAAACACCTCAACGATCCGGTTATTGACGAATTGAACAGGGTCGATGCGCTTTGCGAAAGCGATCCGAAACACTATACACGCGCACAGTCGCTGGAAATCCTCAAGGAGCGCCGCAATGCTCGGAGAAAAGTACACGCTTGACATACGACCGACGTTCATTGACGAGCTTGACCGCGCGGCAACATATATCGAACAAAACCTTGGCAATCCAGTTGCTGCGGACAAACTCGTCAATGACACATAAGAGGCGATTGACAGGGCGCTTGCTCACCCACTAGTGACCGCGCCGCGATATCGGCCTCCAGACGTGCGGCAACCATACTATGCAATACAGGTAGGCAACTATACGGTTTACTACATCGTACACGACCATGTGATGGAAGTTCGTTGGTTCCGATATGCCAAAAGCACAAGGGATCTGTCAGCGAATCCGGCTTACGACACTGCAAATCCTTATATGGTTGAGTAGCTGTTTGATGGTCTAAGTTGGGGAATCGCGGATGTGGGATGGTTGTGTCGAAATCGTTCTTTGATTCGACACGAAGGATGGTTGGAGCGTGGTTGTTGGAGGGTTGGAGGAGGGCTTTGCATGTCCGAGTCCGACAAGCGGTTTAAGGACGGTTGAAGATTGGTTTAGCTTCCCGAAGGTTATAGGGGTTGGAAAGCGGTTGCGTAGTGGTTGGAAAAATGGTTGTGGTTGAGTAGCGGTTGGGTAGGGTCGAGTAGGGACGCATAGAGTCGGTTGGGGTCAGTTGGGGTCGCCAAAGGCCACCTATTGCCGCGCAGCGGCGGCGCGAGATCCCAGCCGCACGAGTGTGAATTGAAAAGTCAGATGGACACCCTGAATGTCCATCTGACTTTTCAATTCACAATTTTTCGCTACCGCTTTACGGAAATGCGCGAGGGGGCGCAACGGGCGTGGAGTTCTGGATGGTACATCGCCTCGACGCTTGGGCCGGGAAGGATGTAGTCGCCAGCGGAAACAACGCGCACAGGGTAACGGAACGTCGCCTCCTCGCCCTTCGCAAGCGTGAACTTCTTCGAGAAGACGAGCATCCTGTCGTCGCGCGCGTCGGAACGCATCACCCATCGGCTTTGATCTAAATTTTGGCTCGACTCGGAGCGAGCGAGTGCGGAGCCATCGGATCCGCGCGGAGCGAACGAAGGGGCGAGCCCTCCATATACCGGCTCGAAGCACGCGGGGAAGAGGTCTTCGACAACGAGATCCGAAAGCTCGCGCGTGTCGTCGACCTTGATCGCAAGCTCGGCTATGAGCATCTCCCCGAGCGAGAGCTTCGAAAGATCCGCCTCTCCGCCTTCGGGCGTAAGGTAGCGCCGCACAATGGAAATGCCGCGCGACTCGTCCCTTACGTCTCTTGGCTTGGGTAGCGAGAGCTTGTGCCAAACGACGAACTTCTCGCCTGTCTTCGCTGGATGATGGCGGTAGTATGCGCCTATCGCAAGAAGCGCGTGCGCGTTGTCGCCAGTAGTCCCCCACGAGAGCCGCTCGCGGTCGCGCTGCCTGTCGAGATAGGAGACAAGCGGAAGTATGCGCGAATCGTCAGGATCGACATCAAGAAGCGCGAGGACGGCGAACGAAGCGTCCTTCACCGACGACGGCGCGACATTCGCAGCAAGCAGCGTCTCGGCGCGGCGCCTGTCGCCCGCGAGGGCGAAGGCGCGGGCGAGGCGGGAGCGCGAAAGGAGCGTCAGGTTGGTCGACGCGTCGTAGAGCCGCAGCATGCGGTCCTTCTCCGGCTTGCCGGCGAGCGCGAGCGTGTGGCAGGCGTAGGCCGACACAGTGTCGTTCGTCGACATCGCCCAGCGTTTCAGGAAACTGAAGACGCGGTCGCGCGCGAGGCGGTTGAGCGCATAGCCATTCTTCTCCGCTTCGACGAGGAAGTGCGCGGCATAAAGCGACACTTCTGGGTCCCATGGCGCATAGTTGCAGTCAGGCCACATTACGAAGTCGGTAGACCTCACCATCGACTCGACGCGCCTGACGCCAGAAGATACGATATCAGGCCCCGCAGGCGAGACTGAGGCGAGAATTCCTCCTGCGCCGATAAGCGGGAACATGCGCGAGGAAGTCTGCTCAAGGCAGCCGTGCGGATATTCCGCGAGCCACCGTAGCGCCGATTCGTACTGTCCGACAGGCGAGTCATACACCTTCTCGCTGTATTTCTCAAATGGGTTCCCCCAAACCCCTGACTCCTGACTCCTCGGCACTCGCTCCGCTCGGCGTGTTCGCTTCCCCATGGGTCGCGAACCCCCGCAAGGGGCGGTTACGACCCCTGACTCCTGACCCCTCTTCACTCCTGAAGTCTCCACCCATGCGACGGCAGGGCGTACGGGAAGGATTATTCTCTCATGATGCGTCTCTCCCATGCCTTTCACGGAATATGCGACGCCCATCTCCCCAGGCTCTTCCGGAGCAGTCAACCTCACGACAATGTTTGTGTGACCATCCTTCTCAATCATGACCTTGCCCTCGGCAACGACAACATCGCGTCCCACGCTGATTGAATACTCGATCTCTCCATCTGCACGTTCTGCATGTTCTGCACGGCTATTCCCATCCCTCCTGTAAATCGGCAGCGTCGCCTCGAAGACATCTCCTGGCGCGACGAAGCGCGGAGCGTCCGGCATCATGACGACCTTCGGCGTGACCTTCGCCTGAACCGCGGCCGAGCCAGACGCCGACGCGCTCCACGCTACGACCGTCGCGCGGACCTCCCCGACGAACTCGCCGAGCGGAAACTCGCACACGCCCTTCCCGTCTTCGCCGACTTCCACGCGGCCGCTCCAGCGCGAGAGCGGCTTGAACCTGCGCGTCGGCACCGGGCTTACGCGCCCGAGCATCTCCGCCCCCGCGCCGCCGCCGGTCTTGACGCCGCTCGCGCGAAGCAAGTCCCCGCCAAGCACCGGAAGCATGCGGTGGTAGATGTCGTAGAGCGGATGGCTCGCCTGGCGCGGCGCGGCAAAATGCGCCACGGGATCGGGCACCTGCTCGTCCGTAAGGATGTTTATCCCCTCGTCCACGACCGTGACGAGCGCGGCAGATGCGCCGCGCGCCTCGAAGGCGACGGTCGCAGACGAGCCCTTCTCGCCGCCGACGGCGACATCGCATTTCGCGATCCTGACGGCGATCTCGTCCTCGGCAGGGCGCACAGAGACCGTCGTCTGTCCGTGGGCGCGCGCGGCCATGTGCCTTGCGTTCGCCTCTACGCTCTGCACGACGGACACGTACACGTCGAGGTTCGGCGCGTTATCCGCCGCGACCGGCCTGAGCGCGATCTCGCTCGTCGCGTTCGTGAGCGCGAGGATGTCTGTGTACGCGTCCTTCTCGCGCAGCACCGACACGAGCGCCCAGCCGGCGAACGGCGCGCGGACCATCAGCCGCGGCGTCTCTCCTACGCGGTAGAACGGCTTGTCGGTCGTGAGCGAGACCGCCGTCGGGTCGGAGAGCGGCGCGCGAACCGCCGAGTCGCCCCAGTCGCTCAGGTAGAAGGTCTTTGCAAACGACACGCCCGTCTCGGGATCAGTCACAGTCAGCGCGTAGTCGCCGCAGACGCCGGCGGAAATCTCGAACGTGGCGTCCTCCCCTGCGGGAACGACGATCTTTGCGGCCGGCGCGACGACCTTGCGGATGCGCTCGCAATCCCATGTCTCCCATCCGTTCGACTGGCGGCGGTACGAGTAAACGGAGTCGATGCGCTCCAAGGTCGCCGAGAGCGTGCGGCTTTCCCCGTGGCGCGAGCCGTCCGGCTTCACGCAGGCAAGGCGGATCTTCGGCGCGAGCCCGTTGTCGAGCCGCATCCACGACTCAAGCGTGGAGCCGATGTAGTACGGGTAGTAGTGGAGAACCGCGGAAGCGCGCGCCGTCGCGGGGCGCCCGCCGTCCTCGAACACGGTTCCCTGGGCCGTCGCGCGCACCACGGCCTTCGGCAGCCCCGAATCGGCCCAGAGCGGCGCGGACATGACGCACTTGCCTTCGCGGTCGAGCGAAGTCTTCAAAAGTGTCCGGAAATTCGGCTTGAGGCCGAGGTCGCAGTTCCCGAACGACCATCCCTTCCACTGCGGCGGCGCAAAGGCGACGTCCTCGAACACTACTGCGCCCTCGCAGGCGAGCGCGTGGGCAGGACCGCCGAAAAGGTGTTCCGCGGAGACGAAGAACGCGAAGTTCGACGGATGCGCCGAGGCGTCCGCCTCGACCTTGACGCGTATCTGCGGCGGCGCGAACTCCTCGACCTTTATCCCCGCCGTCCCGAGTATGCGGCCGTCCTTGCCGGGAATCTTCGCCTGGAACTTCCACGCGCCGCTCGGCTGGTCTGCGGGGACGGTAAACTTATCGCACAAAAGCGACCCCTCGGCGTCGGTCGTCGCCGTGAGGTGTGAATACGTGTCCCCTTTCGGGCTCACGAGCCGCAGCTCGACCGGCATTGGGCTTGGCGCCTGGCGGCGGCCGTTCCTCAGAAGCGCGTGAACCATGATCCTCTCGTCGTGGCGGTAGATGCCGCGGTCGGTCCAGAGGAACGCCTCCACGCCGTCGTCCGCGAGGTATTCGGGGCGGCATCCGTCTGGATACGTCTCGTCGACTTCCATCGAGTCGCGGAGAGCGAGGAACGTGCTGTCGGCGCCATCGGCGCTTGTGGCGACGACGGCAAACGGCTCGCCCTTCGCGACGCGCACGAGGCGGCTCCAGCCGTTCTCGTCGGTCTCGCCTTCCATCACCTTGATATTCGCCTTGGAATACACCGCCACCTTGACGCCGTCGAGAGGCGTGCCATTCATAAGCGAAGTCACCCAGACGCCGGGCGAGTCGGTTCCGTTCAGGCGGACGGAAAGCCCGAGGTCGGAAAGCGAGACGAGCCGGTAGCGGCTGGGGTTCTGCTTTGATTCATCGACCCACCAGCAGTCGTCCGTGCACGGGCGGTCGGCGCTTCTGACGGCGACGAGGAAGACGCCGTTTGAACTGCCGCCGTCGTTCATCTTGACTGGCACGGCAACGGTCTCCTTTTCGTTCGGCCTGTTCACGCAGGCAAAGTCGCGTTCCTCGACCTCGCCCGAAAGCTCCGCGGTCTCCTTGTCGTCCGCGGAGCCGCCCCACCGATAGCGGCTGTACTCGCGCTCCTCGCGGGCGAGAAGCTGGACGATGTTTTCAGGCACCACGCGGCGAATCTCGGCGTGGATGTTCGTCACATTTACGGACTCCACGCCAACGGCCCTCGCGCCGCCGGGCGGGAGATAGCGGCCGGGGGCGGCGAACCTCACCATCGGCTTCGGCGGAGGAGGCGGACCCTTCGGCTTCTCGGCGGTGGGCGCAGGTTGCGGCTGCACGGCAGTCGAGGCGGAGGCGGGAGCCGCGTTGGTCGCGGCCTGTTTTATCTTCGCCTTGACGATTTCGTCCATCTGCGCCTTGCTCAAGTTGGCGTAGACGCTGCCTCCATGCTCGGCTTCGAAGGCGCGAACCTTGCGGCAGACCCAGAACAACGACGAAGCAGTGGCGCAGAGCGCGACTGCGAGGGCGGCGAACGCCCCTATGACGGCGAGTTTCTTCTTGTTCATATCACCCCATACTCGCCGGCCGAGGGGGAATCTTACAAAAAAACTTCGTCTCTATTTCGAGGGGTTGCCTTCGCCGACGCCGATGCAGAGGGACCATTCGAGCGGACCCCAGCCGTTCTCGACGCGCATGAGGATGCGGTTCCTCCCGCGCTTGAGATGCACGAGCCGGAATCCCTCGGAGATCTGCCAGGGCTTGAGCTTGTTGGAGGACCCCCAGACGGGCTGTCCGTTCAGCCACACGTCGCTGCGGTCGTCCGATCCGACGGCGAACCAGACGTCGCCCTCGGTATCCGAGAACACTTCGGCGTACGCGTACCAGATTTCGTACTGGTGGTCGCCGTTGAGCTTGACGCGCGCCTTGAACGGCGCACCCCACCATTCGCGGACGGAGGACTGCGCCTGCATGAACCGCCAGCCGACCATCTTGCCGTCCTTGCCGGGATAGGTCGCGTCGAGGTCGATGACGGATTCCGGCGGGAACTTGCGGCGGAGGTTCACGCGGTTCGGGTTCGGGAACGGACCGATCACATACCAGGAGTTGACGTACATCCACTTCGCGGGAATTCCGCCTAAGTTCTCCTGGACGCCCGTCGGAAGCCTGCCGAAGCGCACCACGTTGCCGGCGATGAGGTCGGGCATCGTGCCCTGCAGCGGACCAGGTCCGCCGCCGCCGAAGAGCGCGTCCTTCTGGCCGCTTCCCTGCTTCGCACGACGTCCGCCGCTGTCGTCGGCCTTCTGCGAGCCGGGAATCCCCTGCGCCGCGGCTTCGCCCTCTCCTTCGAACGACGAGGGCCGATTGCGCTGGACGGCGGCGACGTTCTTGACGCGCTGCGACTCGTCCTCGGCGGCGGCCTCCGAGAGCGCGAGCTGGTAGTCGGCGTCCGCGCTCATCGCCGCGAGGCGCTCTGCGCGGGCCTCCGCGGAATCCCTGTCCTTGAAGTTCTCCTCCGTGAGCCATTCGACCTTTTCGCCGCGGGAGCTCCTGGACCCGGAGGAGGACTTCGCCGCGAAGTCGGGCTTGACGATCTTCATGGCGTCCTCCATCATGGCCTTCGACGACTCGACGATGTTGTCCGCCTCGCGCATGACATCGGCCTCCGCCACCTTCTGCGCGTCGAGGGCCGACTTCGTCCTCACCCTCGCCTCGAGGGCCTCGCGGGTCTTCTCGTCGAGCTCCATGCGCTCGGTGCGCGCGACGTCGGTGAGCTTCTGCGCGGCCTTGTAGCTCATGCGGCGGCTTATCGCCGTCTCGGTCGCCTTGATGTCCTTGTAGTTCTCGGTGATCTTCGCCTCCATCTCCTTAGCGAGTTCGTACGCGGCGACGAGCTTCATGGAGGAGAGGTTCCTGCGGACCATCTCGCTGTCACGGAATTCCTCGGACGCGAGCTTCTCGAGACTGGGCGTGTCGTTCGCGAGGGCTTCGCGGACCGCGGCGAGCTTCTTCGCGAGCTCCTCCTGATCCTTGCGCACCTTCTGCAGGTTCTCGACCTGGGCGTGCGTTCCCTTCTCGCGGCGGATCTTCTCGATTTCCCTGAGGGCGTTCTCCTTCTCGCGTATGCGCTCCTCGGCCTTCGCGATGTTCGCCTTTGCGTCCTCCTCGTTCTTCCGCGCGCGCTCCTCGTTGCGCTCCTCGTTCTTTTCGCGGTGGACGGCGGAATTGTACTCGTTCTGCCTGCGGCGGGCTTCTTCGTTCGCCCTGTGGCTCTCGTCGCGCTTCTCGCGGGCGAGCCTCGAGGCGGCGTCGGCCTTCTGGCGGAGTTCGTTCGCCTTGTTCTTGTCCTCGGTCTTCGAAGCCTGCTCCCTGAGGGACTTCTCCTCGTTCTTCGCCTTCTCGCCCTCGGCATTCGCGGTCTCGCGCCTCTTCTCGGCATCCTGCCTCTCGGCATCGGCCTTCTTCTGGTCGGCCCTTGCCTGCTCCATGCGCTGGTGCGCCTGCTCGGCGTCCGCCTTAGCCTTGTCGCGACGCTGCTCCTGCTCGCGCTTCCACTTCTCGTTCTGCTCCTTCTCGCGGCTGTGGTCCAGCGCCTTCGCGAGCTTCGCCGCGGTCTCGTTTGTTTCGCGCTGGGCGACGTCCTGCCTGGCGGCGACCTCCTTCTGCGCATCCATCGCCTTCTCGGCGGCCTTGGCGGCCTTCGCGAGCCCAGTGAACTCGGCCTGGATCTGGAGCCTGTCGAGCGCGTTGACGGCCTTCGCCATCTCGTCGACGACCTTCGCGCCGGATTCGAGCATGACGTCCGCGGCGAGCTCGCGGAGCTTCTTCTGCCTGTTCTCGTCGTCGAGGTTCTGCTGCTCCTCACGGACCAGCTCCTCAACCTTCTGCTCGACCTTGGGCTGCTCCTCCACCGCCTTGCGCTGGGCCTTCTCCGCCTCGTCCAGCAGCTTCTCGAGCTCGTCCTTCATCGTCCTGGAGTTCTCCTCGGCGAAGTCGTCGTAGTCCTCGAGAAGCTCCTGCTTCATCATCTCCATGTTGTGCAGGACGGCCTGCATCTCCTCGAGTTCCTCGAGAAGCTCGTTCCTGTGGGCCTCCTCGAGGCGGTCGGAGAGGTCCTCGAGGCGATCCGCCGAAAGGTCCTCTGCCGGATTCGGGGGCGGCATCTCCTTCTCCTCGAAGACGAGATCCTTCACAGGAGTGCAGAAGATGATGACGGCGAAGAACGCGACATGCGCGGCGACGGAGAGGAATCCCCAGAGGGGCCCCTGGCGGCGGCGCCTCCTCTCGCGGCGGCGGATGTCGTCGGACTGCAGGCTGATGTCGACGCTGTCGCTGTTGTCGCTCATGGCTGGCAGATCACCTTATGTCGGTCGCGGTGTGGATGCCGACCACCGTGAGCCCCTCGCCCTGGCAGGTGTCGAGCACCTGGACAATCGAGCGGAACGGCGCGAAGACGTCGCCGTTTATCCTGATGCGGCGGTCGGGGTTCTCCTTCGCGGCGTTCGCGAGGGCGTTCTTGAGTCCGGCGTCGCCGACCGGCTTCGAGTTCACGAACAGCTCGCCCTTCGCGTTCACCGAGACGGTGATGAGGTCGGGGGTCGACTTGACGTCGCGCGTCGTGTTGGCGCGGGGGAGCTCGATGGGAAGCTCCTTCTCGACCTTCTTCAGCTGGGAGGAAACCAGGAAGAATATGAGCATCAGGAAGATGCAGTCCATCATCGAGGTCATCTGGATCTCGATGTGCTCTTCCTCTTCGTACTTGACGGCCATCTCCTATGCCTCCGGAACGGTTAGCGCTTGATGAAGACCTGGTTGACGAGGTCTGATATCTCCTCCTCGAGGAGCACGGAGAAGAGGTTCAGCCTGCCCTTGATGTAGTTGTAGGCGAAGAGGCACGGCATGGAGACCGCAAGGCCAGCGACCGTCGTTATGAGCGCCTGGCCGATGTCATCGGCGAGGACGGACGCGTCGCCCATCTCGCCCATGGCGGCGACGGTGCCGAACGCGCCGAGGAGGCCGAGAACCGTCCCGAAGAGTCCGAGAAGCGGCGAGAGCGTCGCGGCCGTCGCGAGCATCGCGCTCTTGCGGTTCTCGAGCCTGAGCTCGCGCCCCGCCTTGTCCTCGGCGAACTGCTTCACCTCCTGGTAGTCCTTGGAATCCCCGTGCTGGAGCATCGTCTCGACGACGCGCGCGAGCATCGAGCGGTTCCTGGTGCAGAGCGCGGCGACCTCGTCCGTCTTGCCGCTCTTCCAGAGCTCAATCACCTTCGCGGAGAATCCGTCCGGGACGATCCGGGAGCGGCGCATGTTCCAAAAGCGCTCGAGCGCGCAGCCGAGTCCGAGGATGGAGAGGAGCCCGATGAACCACATCGTCTTGCCGCCCTGCTTGATGTAGGTCGCCCACTGGTCGAGCGCGGTGATCTCCTTCGGCGCCTCCGCCTCGGCGGCGGCCTCGGCCCCCTCCGCTGGCGCGGCCTCGGCGGCGGCGGGCTCGCCCCCCTCCGCCGGCTTAGCGGCCTCCTGCGCGAGAATTCCCTTGAGCCACACGGCGCCCGCAAGCGCGAGCGCGACGACAACCATCTGTTTTTTCATGTTTGCGGAGATCCCTTTTTTGCGTTTCGTGTGATTATATCAAATAATACGGTCTTTGTCCCGTGCAATTGCAAATCGACAGCGCATAGGGAAAATCTATGAAGTGGAATCGCCGGCCACGGCGAAGGTCACATCGGGGAACGCATCTGGCGGAGAGAGAGGGATTCGAACCCCCGATACCCTTGCGGGTATGCATGATTTCGAGTCATGTGCATTCAACCAGGCTCTGCCATCTCTCCTGCAAGTGAGTGAATATGGTATCAAATGTGGCGCGGCGTGTCAATGCCGAGGAGCCCGAGTCCTGTCGAAAGCACCTTACCGAAGAGCTCGCACAGCTTCAGGCGCGCCGCGCGGACGGACGGCTCGCTCTTGAGAATCGGCGAGCTCTGGTAGAAGCTCGAATAGAGCTGCGCCGTCTGGAAGAGGTAGTCCGCGAGGACGCTCGGCTTGTACGCCTCTGCCGCGCGCACGACCGCGCCCGGGAACTCCAGGAGCTGCAGCGCAAGCCGCTTCTCGGAGGAAGTGGAAACGGCGAAGCCGACATCCTTGGGCATGGGTTCGGGAGCGCCCGAGGCCCCGTCCGTTCCACTCCCCGCCTTCTCGAGAAGCGAGCAGACGCGGGCGTAGGCATACTGGAGATAGGGGCCGGAATTGCCCTCGAGGGCGAGCGCCTTGTCCCAGCTGAAGTCGATGTCGGTGATCGGGTCGTGCGAGAGGTCGGAGTACTTGACCGCGCCGTAGCCGATCTGCTCGGCGAGTTTCTCGTCGGCTGGAACGGACGGGGTCTCGGGCGACCCCGCACCCTTACCCATGGAGGCGGCTCTATCTTGCACTATGGCCAACGCGCGGCGCTTCGCCTCTGCGAGAAGTTCGTCGAGCTTGATTAGGTTGCCCTCGCGCGTGGAGATCGCCTTGCCCTGATAGGACATGAGACCAAAGGGAACATGGACGAGCTTTGTCGTGTAGCCCATCTTCGCGGCAATCGAGAACCACTGCTTGAAGTGGAGCTGCTGGCGGGCGTCGGTGACGTAGATGATGCGTTCTGGGTCGTATTCCTCGACGCGCGTCTTGACGCAGGCGAGGTCACTCGTCGTGTAGTTGTAGCCGCCGTCGGACTTGCGGACGATAGCGACGCCGAGCTTCTCGGATTCGAGGTTGACGACGAGAGCGCCCTCAGACTCGACGGCGAGCCCCATCTCCTGGAGCTTTGCGACGACGCCGGGCATGGTGTCGTTGTAGTACGACTCGCCGCGGTAGGTGTCGAATTTCACGCCGAGCTTCGCGTACATGCGGTCGAACTCGCCGATCGAGATGTCGATGAAGCGCTTCCAGAGCGCGAGGTTGTCCTTGTCGCCCTGCTGGAGCTTCACGAGCTCCTGCTTGCACGCGTCCTTCCACACACCGTCCTCCTCCTTCGCCTTCGCCGCGGAGAGGACATAGCACTTCTCGAGGTTGGCGACGGTGAGGTTCTCGCGCTCCTCGTCGGTGAGAAGCTCGCGGTAGCCCTTGATGAGGATGCCGAACTGCGTGCCCCAGTCGCCGAGGTGGTTGTCGGCTATCACATCGTAGCCGAGCGAGCGGAATATCCTGTCTATCGCGCAGCCAATGACGGTAGAGCGGATGTGGCCGATGTGCATCTGCTTCGCCGCATTGGGCGAGGAGTAGTCGATGACGATCTTCTTGCCCGCGCCCTTCTGAGGGATGCCGCAGCGGGGCCGCGAGCCGAGGTCCGCGAGCTGCGAATTGAGCCAGGCGGAGGAGACGGTGAGGTTGAGGAACCCTGGGCCAGCGATCTCGACCTTCTCGAAGACGTCGTTGCCCTTGAGCGCCTCGGCCACTTTCGCGCCGACCTCGCGCGGGTTGGCCTTCGCCTTCTTCGCGAACTTGAGCGCGTCGTTGCACTGGTAGTCGCCGAATTTCGGATCGGTCGCGGGCAGCACCCTGACGCCGCCGAAGTCCTCGCCGGGATACGCCTTCTCGAAGGCCGCTTTCACTATGTCGCTGAGTTCCATAAGGTTTGATATTATACCAAAACGCCGCGCCCGCGGGAGAAGCTCACGGCAAATCCGCCGCGGGTGTTTTAACAACGGAATACATCCGCCTTCGCTAAAGCTACGGCGGACAGGCGGAACACACGGAAAATTGGGTCTATCGCGGGGTCTGTCCCCAACTGTTAAATTAGCAAGTTAAGGGGGTATTTTTAAGTTGTTTATAAAAATCCGCCCCCTTAACTTGCCATCTCACAGCAGATATGCTATACTTCCTGCCATGAAATACTATAGAAGAGAAAACTATCTCCGCAAGATTCGCGGCTTTTATGAGGACACGGGACTCATAAAGGTTATTACCGGCGTTCGACGCTGCGGCAAATCCTGCCTTATGGAAACAATTGCGGACGAGATGCGTGAACGCGGCATAGATAATACACACATCGTCTACCTCGATCTTGACCGCCGTCCTTATAAAAACATCAAGACCCCTGATCGCCTTGAACGGCTCATCGACGAAAGGACGCCTTCCTCCGGTACAACCTATCTCTTCATTGACGAAATCCAGAACGTAAAGGGGTTTGAGGAGGTGGTCAATGCCTTCCGAGTCGAGGGACGACATTCCATTTTCATCACCGGATCCAATTCCTACCTCCTGAGCGGCGAGCTTGTCACAAAGCTGACAGGACGATACCTTGAATTCGAAATGTTCCCGCTCACTTTCGACGAGTTCCTGGGCATGAAGAAATATTTCGGTAAGAGCATTGCCGCCAACCTCGTCGAGGAGTTCGATCTGTATTTGCGTGGCGGAGGGTTCCCGAAGGCTGTCCAATACGACTCCGCCGACGACCGCCGAACCTACATTGAGAGCGTCGTTGCCGAAATCTTCAAGAAGGATATCCGCCGACGCGTAAAGATCCGCAATCTTTCCGTGTTCCAGAAGGTGCAGACATACCTCATCAACAACTTCGGCGCTACGACAAGTCTCGACAACCTCCTTGAGGACCTCGAAAAGACAGGAACGCACATCAAGCGCGAAACGCTAAACCGGTACATCGGCATCCTGAAAGACGCGAAGATCCTGTATGAATGCAACCGCTTCGACCTCAAATCCCGCAGTTCCATCAGAGGCGAGCAGAAATACTACCTTTCCGACCTCGGATTCTACTTCGCCACCAATACCGACAACCGCATCAACTACGGCCCGGCGCTTGAAAACGTGGTCTACACCTACGCCCGTTCCCATGGCTATGCGGCAAGCATAGGGCGAATAGGAACGCTTGAATGCGATTTCATCCTCCGCAAAGGCGAGGCAGGATACGCATACGTGCAGGCGTGCATGACAATGATGAACGACCGCAAGACCGAAGACCGAGAATACGCCCCGCTGGAGAAGATTCGCGACAACTATCCCAAGTACATCCTCACGCGCAACGACCCCATCCAGCAGCGCAACGGCATAATACACGCAAATCTTCCCGAGTTCATGAGCAACGGCGCCGTATTCTGAACCGCCGGCCAGCACCCGCTACGCCAAGGTTTCCGCCTTCGCCAAGACTGCTCGCGATGGGCTCGTCCGCGGCAATTTCCGCGGAAGGTTTTACCACGGAATACACGGAACACACGGAAAATTGGGTCTATCGGGTGGTCTGTCCCCGGCTGTTTAATAATGGCAATAATGGCGACAAATGTAGTTGCCGCAATCACAGCGGCAACGGCCGCCCACAAGATCTTCCCAGTATGCTTCACGCGCGCATTATACCAAAACGCGCGCCGAATGAGTATTGGAACAAATGGGGAGACACCCCTTTGGCGTCCATTCCACCCAAATACTCGCCGCCAGTAGCGAAATCTTACACGAGACTTTCACGAAGCCGTCCGATTCACGGCCGGAGCAGAAGCGCAGCGATGGCGGCGAGCCGCTCGCGCTTTGCGCGGGAGTAGTCGCCGCAGCGCGTCGTGAGGACAATTGCGTAGCGGCGGCGCTTCAGGTCGAAAAGGACCGTCTGTCCGCTCCATCCCGAATGGAAGAGCGCCGTGCCGAAAAGCGCGTCGGGGAGGTCGGCGGACGCCGTCTGCCAGCCGAACGACCGCGCGCCCTCGACGCGGTTCGTCGCCGACGGCGCAATCGCGGACATCTCCGCCGCGCCGAAAATCCGCACACCCCCGTCGGTGACGCCGCCGCGCAGGTAGGTGCGCAGAAGCCGCGCCAGGTCCTCCGCCGTGCTGAACATTCCTGCGTTCACGGTGCCGATGCCCGCGCCCCACAGCGGACGCGCCACGAAGTCGGAAATCTCGCCGGGACGCGGCGTGCCGATCGTCTGCGCCAGGCGATCGCGGGCGACGGACGGCAACGGCGCGCCGAGCGACGAATCCGCCATACCGGCAGGGAGGAAGATCTCGCGCCGCGCAAACTCGTCCACGCCGCAGCCGGCGATCTGCTCCAGCATCCGTCCGAGCAGCACGTAGTTGCGGCACGAATAGGCGACCGCGCCTTTCTTCGGCTCCGCAGGCGGCAGCGAAAGGATGTTGTCCAACATCTTCACCGGATCCTCGCTGAAATAGACGCGCTTCCCCGTTCCGTCGGCCTCGCCGAATCCGGAGAGGTGGTTCATGAGGTCGCGCACCGTGACGACGCGCGCGAGGGGCGCGCGGTAGGCGGAGAGGTAGTTCGTGAACGGCGCGTCGAAGTCGACAAGCCCCTTCGCGTAGGCGACGAGAAACGCCGTCGTGCCAGCCGCAGCCTTGGTGACACTCGCGATGTCGATCACCGTGCGCGGCGTCATCGGAATGGTATGCGCCGCGTCCGCCCAGCCCCAGGACCCCGAGACGGCGTCGCCGTCCAGTCCGCCCGCCATGACGGTCGCGCCGTGGATCACGCCGTCGCACATCTCCGCCTCGAAGATTCGCGCGCACTCTCCGAGCGCGGCAGAACTGGCAGCCGCAACGAGATTAGAACTCGCAGCGGAACTGGCAGGTGCAGTGGATGCGGCAACCGCGGCGGAATCGGCGACAGCCACCGCCACAGTCAACGCGGCGATACCGCTCAAAAGCATCTTGCGTGTCGTTTTCATGGAATTGCCAATTAAACCCATTTTCAGGTCGTTTCCAGACCAAGATCTGGTTGCTTTGCAACGCATTATACCATAGTTCCCCCCCGCCGGGAAAAGTGCCGCAATTGAATTTGAGAATTCAGTGCGGAAAATTCTCAAGGACAGAAAGATTATCGAAATCTCCTGTTTCCGGACGAAAATCACCACCCTAAATGGGGTCTCTCCCCGGAAAATCCAAGGCACAATGTGCATTGCCCTTAGACTGCCACTATGCTATAATGTCGCGCATGACATTCATATGCCCCTATTGCCGCGCCGAGACCAAAGATAATATTGCAATCTCTCAACGTGGTTATCATGGATTCGGGCGGGCAAAGTGTTCAGCTTGCGGTCGGGAGTTTCTTTACATGCCGATGTCCATGAAAATGGAAGACAAGCCCACATGGGAACAACTTAGGTTGGAAGCCTACTCTGAACACCTAAAGGTAGGCGTGGTAATCCTTATCTCTGTCATTCTCATATTCTTGTCATTTATCGCCATCGCTTACTTGATCACTTGATCCTTGCGGAATCTTGTTGATTCCAGCACGCCCTTCATCTCCTTTGCGTCGGGAGTGGGGAAATAGCCACTAAGCACGACCGCCTTGCCCGTGTCGGAATCGAACAGAATCGCAAAATGCCAATAAAACGCCGATTCGTAATTAACGACGCGGTAATAGCACTTGTTTCCGTTGACCATTGTCAGCTCGTCCAAAACCGTTTGACGCTTCAGCTTGTCGAAATCTTCGTCGGCGAACGATTCCACAGTCGCCTCGAAGTTCTCCTTTGTGTCGTCGGAATCCAGAATGCTAAGAAGCTCTATGGAAGAGTCTTTTCCGTCCATCATGATGCAGACGACGGCCTCGCCTAACGATTTGACGCAGGACGACCACCCCTCAGGAGGCCTGAACACCACATGCCCTTCTGTCAGCTCACCTTCCGGCAATTCGGATTGCCGAATCTCGACATTTCCATGGTAGCCCAGGACCACTTGGGCGATTCCAGCTGCTCCCCAACCAAAAGGCAAAAGAACAAGAATCACCGCGGCAGCCCATGTTCCAAACCCCGCATGGCGATATCGCCTTGGAATCACCTTCGAAACCTGTTTCGAAACGCAAAAGTAGACAAGCCAGATGGCCGACCAGAACACCGCCCCAATCGCCTGTCCAAACTCCCTCGCCGACATCTCGTCCTGCGCAAGCGACAATGACAAGACGCCGCAGAGCAGACAATAAATCAAAAAAAATCTGGCCCAGAAGACGGCCGACGGCCATCTCCTGTGGAACGCGACGAAAGTCAAGATTGCAACAACCAGCAAGACGAGAACCGTTACGACATCAACCGTCGAAAGGATGATGCTGCCATAGCAATCAGAAGTGTCCACCGTGACGAACACCTCGCCAAGACCCCACAACGCAGAAAGCAGCAACCCAAACATGAAGAATGCGAGCCACCCGCGAATACGCGTGTTGCTTCTCAGCCATTCAGCCGTGACAGGCATGTCGGGATTTGCTTCAATCATGCCCATTTCTTCTATGCTCAGAAATCAAATGGGGAGACACCACTTTGGCATTGCTCTTTTCATCGCCCATTTCGATATTTTCCTCATTCTCAACGGCGTTGGGGGTATTATAGCGAAACTGCCGCGCTGAAATCAAGCGCGCGGCAAATCTACCGCGGGTGTTTTAACCACGGAATACACGGAGCACACGGAAAATCGGGTCTATCGCGGGGTCTTGTCCCCAATCGTTCGTCAAATACTGGACACTTAGGAGTTTGCGCTTGCGTGTGCTGAGACGGCAAGGGCGGAGGTCGACAGTTCCGTCTTGGATGTCCGCGAGCGTCTCGCCCTGTTTTCCTGAGGACATATGTTAGCAGTGAACCAACAGGGGCAGCACTTTGTCATTCTGACACCTTGCGGAACTTAAGAACTGCTTTGTTTTCCGTTCTGAAGGGGCCCGGCGACAGGTAGACACCCTTCTCGTCCTCTCCCAAATAGTAGTCGTCCGGATAATCGTCTGCCCTAGTGAGGCGAGCACGCCAAGTCCAGACCGAAGGCGTATCATGCCAATCCTTCTCCACCTCATCCTTTCGCTCGAGCTTCCAACTGCAATCACAATTCTTCCAATGGTTATTGTGCGCCCCTCCCGAGGGCTTCAGGTCGATCCAATGCTGAGACGGATCTTCTGCCGAGGCATCTTCCTTTGCGCTCTGGAGCCACACACGCGATTCAGAATCAGCGCTCCATTTCCCGGGCAGGACCTTCTGAAGCAGATCCTCCCGCGTGCAATCGAACTTTGCCAGCCATCCGCCAGGGGTCGTTTTGATCATCGTAAAGGTAAAGACATAGCGTCCGTCCGCTCCCGGCTTCGCGTTCTCCATCTCAATCATGCGATCGCCCCACCAGTCCGGACGGTCGTATACATGGGCACTGAACCAGCAGCGCTCGAAAGACAGCCGGCTGACATAGAACTCACCCTCCGCATTCGTCCATCCTGAGATTTCCGCATCCATTTCGAGTCCGTGAATCACGGTTCCCTTGATTCGCACACCCGTCAGAGGCTTTCCATCCTCGTCGACGATGCGGATATAAAATCCATGATTCGGTTGACAGGCGTCATAAGGGAGGCAGACGAGATCAATCGCAGGCGAAACCACGCAGACATCAGCAAGGAATCCCGCTCCTGCGATTGGAAGGCCGGCAATGAAGAGCGGAATGCCAAGAAGGAACAGAGGTCCGCCTTTTTCGACGCAACCACCCCCTACCATGACTGGCAACGCATAAGCGTAACAGCCCACGCCTGGCCCCATTCGCGTTGCCTGGAAATACTCGCCCGTCCGCGGCGCGAAGGCGCTCGACTTGCATCCGCAGACGCCAAGCGTCAGCGCCAGCAGAGGGATAAACAGACTTGATTGCCACGGGATCAAATGGGGAGACACCCCTTTGGCGTTGTTATTCCTATCGCACATTTCGATGTTTTCTTTCACATTCCTCATTCTCAACGGCGTTGAGGGTATTATAGCGAGATTGCCACGCTGAAATCAAGCGCGCGGCAAATCCGCCGCGAGGAAGATTTAACCACGGAATACACGGAACACACGAAAAATGGGCCTATCGCGGGGTCTGTCCCCGACTGTTTCATTTCGTTTTAACTTCCTTTGTTTATTCCTGGCAGACACGGCGCGCAGCCTGAAACTTCTCGGGGGCGATATCCATCCGAAATGCCGTGATGGATTTTGCAAACAAGAACGACTCCTGCAGCGATCGACTATCTGGATACATCTTTTCCAGTTTTGAATAGATCCTTTTCCTGCACACCCTCAATCTTTTCTCATCCGTTAACCATATATGCTGTGCAAGCCCCGAATCTCGCCACGCATAGTACGGTGGTTTTGACCGAAATTGCTTGTCATAAGTTTCATGCATCACGGTCTTCTCCGTCACAAGTCCCATGACGGTGTAGACGAAATACACTTCGTCAGACGTAATGGCGGCCATGCCGGCCAATGATGATCCGTCCTTCCCGATCCAGGCAAGCCCTGCCGTGTTGACAATTCGGTTGCTGATTGACTCAAAGGAAACCGCGTCGCCCAGAGTGCATTTCCGAAGCGAATCCATGATTTCCTCTCCAATGCGGACATCATCGGACGAGTCCATCCCGGGCTTTACCACTCCAAATCTTGTGTAGAAATCATCCGTCCCCAACTCTCGCCGTGGCAAAACAGGCACTCGGCAATAGAAGTCACGATCTTCGGCGAGCTTTTCAATTTGATCCTTAATGGTTTCGAAAACCATTCCCCTTAAAGCCGCAAGATCATTCTCTATTGGCTCAGATATGCGGACGCAGCCCTTCTGAAATCTCTCAGGGGAAATGTCCATTCGGAACGCCGTAAGGTTCTCAACCCGCAGACTCAACCCTGACAACTCATCGTACAACTTAGCTGATCCTGAATCAATCCGTTTCTCGCACGTCCTCAACCTTTTCTGCTCAACCAATCTGATGTGCAACGCCCAGCATGGATGTCTCCACAAATAGTAAGGCGGTTCTTTAAGTACATCCAACACGGCAAATGGTTGGCCCTGGCCTTCAAAAAGATCCATTTCCGTGTAGATGAAATACACGTCGTCAGACGTGATGGCGGCTATGCCGGCCAATGACGATCCGTCCTTCCCGATCCAGGCAAGACCAACCATGTCGACAATGCGGCTTTTGATTGATTCAAAAAAGACCGCGTCGCCCGTCGTGCACTTACGGAGCAAATCAATGAGTTCATTTCCAAACACCCCGTCATCAGGTGGATCCTCATCAGTCTTCACCACATCAAACCTGTCAAGACATAGCTCTTTCCTATCCAGACTGTGCGCCTTCCAAGGCCAATTCCCTTTCCGACAATAAAAGGCTCGATTCTCCGCCAGTTTGCCAATTCGATCTTGCATGGTCTCGAAAACCATTTCCCTTAAAGCCGCCAAACCATCGCGCACAGTCTCCTTGCGCGACTCGACGCTCCGCTGCCAATTCTCGCATCCGCCGAGAAACGCCATAGGCGCGAGCGCGATGAATAAAGCGAGAACGATTCGTGCAAAGGGTTTCATGGGTTGTTCCTTTCATCATCATTTCAAGACTAGAAACACTATAACCACTGAAACAAGTGCCGCGATTACAAAACATACAACAACTTGAGTGCAAGTAGGATCAGATAATTGCCACGTCGCCTTTTTCGCGATTCTACGGCTTAGCAACATTTCCACAGAGTGTAGCCAAATTGCCGAAACTGGCAACACCCATACATGAAACGCCATAAGTGCTCGCTTGACAGCGAAAAAACCGTGCGAAGTCACTGCATTAGGCCCCAATCCATCACGTAGTGTCCATGCGAACGGGAATACCATTGCAAAAACGATTATGTCCAGCAGAAAAAGACTCTGAATGACAGTCAGCAGTCTTCTCATCGCCGTGTTCCTTTCTGTGCCAGCAACTTCCCGGTAGTTGCCTTGAACACGTCTTGTCCTGTAAGGCACACGTCCATCAGGCGTGCGCGGCGGTTCTGCCGCCACTCGTCGAGGCCGAGGTAGTAGAATTTGCGCAATCCCTCGGCGATGACAAAAGGCATGATGCCGCTCTTGAGGCATTCCTTGAGCATCAAAAGCCGCCCGACGCGACCATTTCCGTCCTGGAACGGATGGATCGTCTCGAACTTGACGTGAAAGTCTATGATGTCCTCCAGCGTCTTTCCGCTCGCCGCATATTCCTTGACGAGCGCCGCCATTCGGCGCGGCACCTCGCTTGCGGGGCAGGTCTCGCGCTCGCCCACCACATTGTCGAGCCGCTTGTATTCGCCCACGGCAAACCACGCCTTGCGCGAATCGCTCGTGCCGCTCTTGAGCTGCGCGTGCAGACGCTTGATGTAGCTCTCCGTCAATGCCGCGCCAGCCGTCTCGATGACGATATCCAGACAGCGGAAATGATTCGCCGTCTCCACCACGTCGTCCACAGGCGTATCCTCGCCGAGCGACCCGATTGTCTTGGTCTCGAATATCCACCGCGTCTGCTCATGCGTGAGTCGGCTACCCTCCATATGGTTGGAATTGTAGGCGAAGTCGATTTGCAGCCGATGGTAGATACCGTTCTTGGTCTGTGAACGCTTCTCGGCCTTCAGCACCGCCAAAATCGACTTCGCCCTCAGCTTGCGCCGCGTGCTCTGCCCCGGATCCACCGCATCCGCAGGTATCAGCCAGCTTCTCCCCTCGAATGTCGCGCCAAGAACATGTCCTTTCTGACACCTTAAGCGGACATTCCGCGCGGTTTTCCCCCATTTCTTGGCGGCCTCCTCAACGGAGATATACTTTCCCTTATCCATGGCAAGGGATATTATATCATATTTGAGGAAGCGAAGCTAAGTGCTTTTGGCCCAAACTCCCCCACATTCGCTTCCGCTTCCCTTTCTTCCACCGCGGCCCATTTCACAAAACGCCCGCATAATGGCCGTTTTGAAGGGTGTGTCCCCCTACATTCGGTGACGCGTGTTCCGCGTCAATCCTCTTCGCTGCCCTTGGAGTTGAGCGCGGCGGCAAGGTTGACCGCCTCTTCCTTCGTAAACTTTCCGGTTATGATGAATTCACCCATGTCGATTTCCGACACTATGATGGGAGCCGTAACGAGTTCACCGTTAACAACGATTGCGAGTGCCCGTCCGCAGTTAGAGGGGTTCTTCGCTCCATGCGGTTTGTAGTCGCGCGTCAGTCGTGCAAGACGTCCGCGTCCTTCCGGCGTCAGTTTGGCGGAAACTTCGTAGATGTCCTCGTTAAAGGGCCATTTGGACGCTCGTGCCGAAACGATGTCCTCCTTCGTCAGTTCCGCCTCATCGCAGACATAGAAAACGGAGTCGTCATTGCCTTTGACGCGCATGAGGCTGTAGCCATCTATTTGCGGAGCCGCCGCCAGCACTTCGT
>Ga0256405_10005064_pt1 | contig 23488 bp, 23 predicted proteins | sample RumenRJG_02DNA_FD_189096 | JGI IMG/M metagenome (GOLD analysis project Ga0256405, IMG submission 189096) | Bovine rumen microbial communities from Lethbridge, Alberta, Canada - RJG_02 | ecosystem: Host-associated > Mammals > Digestive system > Stomach > Rumen | place: Canada: Alberta... | reverse complement strand
GTGTGTCGTCGTGCAAGCGGCGGCCTCAGCATCCCTGTCACGTTCTGCAGACTATATTTATTCATTGATATATAGATGATACTGTATAGACAGACAACTCTTTAACCTGAATATCGCCGTCGGCAAAAAGCTGAATCCCCTGTGCATTTTCCGGGGCATAGGAACGTATACTGATTGCCTTATCGCCATTGAAAAATCCTTCGACAAGAGATCTGTCAATAAAGATCTCCATCATCAGCAGCCCGTCTTTCAGTGGCAGCGGACCGTTTACCACGGTAACAGCAGCAGCCTTCCCGCGATTGCCTGTAAAGCCGTCAATTGTCCCTTTGTCTGCATAATAGGTAAACGTTGTCTGGTTTCTTCTGCCCTCCGCCTTGCAGGTCAGGCCAACGGTCCGGCTTTCCTGCGGCGCGACAACGGCTTTGATGTACAGCATATCACCGTTAATCCGGCTCAGCGTCTCATTGGCTTTTCCGAGATCAGCATCCTTCAGGGAAACCAGTTCTTCGTCCAGCAGCTCATACAGGCGCGGATCCGGTTCAATACAGACATCCGTTCCTTCGTCATTCAGGAAGATATTCCGGGTCAGGCCGACGCAGTGCGCCCATCCGGCGGCTCCCTCCTCCGGTCCGGTTCGTTGATCCTGCATAATACTGAACATACAGGTCCTGCCGGTTACCGGATCAGCCAGAACGCTGGGACCTGTGAAGACATTGCTGCCGTAATCCAGCATCCGCGGCAGACTGCCCATCGATTCATCGGGAGTAAATCGACCGCTTTCCTGATCGAAACTGCCAATCCAGTAGTAGACTTTGTTATCCGCAATCCCCGCCGGCGCCGGCGAGATGAAGAAAGCATATTTCGTGATCGTCCCGGCTTTATTCTGAAGCGGCAGCAGAATCGGAAGCTCCCAGCTTGTCCCGTAGATCACCGACTGATCCTGCATTTCATAAACCGGTCCTTTATACTCCCAGGCCATATCAATCGTTCCGTCCGCCTTCACTTCAAGCCGGTCCGTCACATAAAGCAGCGCGCTGCCGCCGGTGCCCTCGCCGCTTCCGGAGCAGATCAGCATATACCACCGGTCTCCTTCCTTCCAGATATGCGGATCCCTGAATTCCCCGGCCCTTCCCTGTCCCGGCTGCTGCGCGATGGCCAGCTGATCGTAAACAATCCATTCCGTCAGCTCCGGATCATTCAGGTCTGCCGGCCGGGCCGCGCCGATATTCTGATTGGAAATCAGGCCTTCCCTCCGGAAACTGTCATTTCCCGCAGTAAAGAACAGAACAGGAATCCCATTCCGGTCCAGGGTTGCCCCTCCGGACCAGACGCCATCCGGAACGACAGAGTTTTCTGTTGGCACAATGGCGTCCTGAACCGGCCGCCAGTGAACGGTGTCGTTGCTGACAAGGTGTCCCCAGCAGATATTCCGCCAATAGGTCCCGATGCTGTTGCTCTGGAAAAACAGATGATACACGCCGTTATAATACAGCGGCGCATGCGGTTCATTCATCCAGTGCTGGTAAGGTCCGCCGTGGTATTGGGTTTTATAAGCGTCACCGGTCAGAATATTCTCCGGTCCTATATCCGAATAGCTGACCGGCGGCGCTTCCGCGTCCGCGAGCGCTTCAATCTCATGCATATCCAGCGCCCGGTCAAATACTTTCAGTTCGTCCATCAGGCCGCAGAACATCCGGTAATTCCCGGCGCCGATCTGCTCCCCGTAAGCATTTTTCCCGATAAACAGGCTTTCATTCCGTGCCGGTGCAATTTCGGATCCTGCCGGAACATCCATGGATGAAGCTTCCGCTCCGTTCAGGTAAAGCGACAGCTTCCCTGCTTTCCCATCGAAAACCGCAGCGATATGGTTCCATTCATTCCGGGCCAGTCGTTCATCATCTGCCCAGAGCGTATACCAGCCGTCCCCGGTTCCCACTTCCACGCAGGGGCGGCCGAAGCGCTGATAACCAAGGATCACGCCCTGGTTTCCCGCTTTGTAATACTGGCCCAGGATTGCCGTCAGATGCGCGTTTCCCTGCTCCGCGGCATCGGGATCATCCCACTCAAAAGCTCTTGGCGCCACCCAGGCGCTGACAGTCAGTGCGTTTCCGGCCAGGCAGAGATCAGAAGCCGGCCATGCAATGCACGTAGAACATCCGTCAAAAAGCAAAGACCCGTTCTCCACGCCTGTATCACGCCACTGCGGGTCCATTGGATCGGCAGATGTCAGGAACTGATACCGGACATTTCCGTCCGGCAGGCGCCCTGAAGCATCCCGGATGACGGAACCGGCTCCTTCGTCAAAGGAAAGGTACAGCAGCATATCATTCCGTGCCGGTTCTGCAAGGGAAGAGGATATCGTCAGGATGAACAGAACCAGGACCAGAAGCAAAGCCTTCCTCATGGTTTTTCCTCCATAAAGCAATGCCGGCAGAATCATTGTTCCGCCGGCAGAAAGTTATTTCAGATGATGTGCTTTCACTGAAAGGGTAATTGCGGCGTCCGCGGCAAAGGTGATCTGATCCGCTTCCGGCGGAGTAGGAATCAGGGAGGTGATTACCCGTTCCCCGTCATTCACGAACAACTCGACGCTCTCCTTGTCCATCAGCAGACGCAGGGTCAGCTTTCCATCCTGCACTTCAGCCGGGACATGCCTCGTATGGGCAATATCCCGGTGGGACCCGCCGTGGCTGCGGTCAAACACCAGCTCGCCCCGGGCCAGATCGCAGCGGATCTGCACATAATGATTCGCGTCCCTGGCCACATGCAGCGTAAAGCGGCGGCAGGATGAACCTTCCGGATACAGTTCCACAGTCATGTCCATCAGCCTGCCCTGAACTCCCTCAAGGGATACCGATTCCTGCACGCTCACCCGTTCATGGATCACCGAATCCTGCCAAAGGCTTTCAATCTCACGGACAGGACGCTGGCAGAGCCGGTTTTTCCGGATGAAGAGTTCCCGCGGAACGCTCATCTGGCCATACCACGGATGCCTGCGCGGCGCTTCCTTACAGGTTTCCCAGTTATCCATCCAGCCGATCATAATGCGACGTCCGTCCGGAACCGCAACGGTCTGGGAAGCATAATAATTCAGGCCGTGGTCCACAGGCTGAATGTAATCTCTTTCAAACCTGCAGTCCTTTTCATCAAAGGTTCCGAGAATTGCCACGGTTCCGAAACCCGCGTGGAATTCTTCCCTTGCGTGCATTTCCTGCGGGCTGACAAGCAGGACCTGGGTTCCGTCCAGCTCAAAGAAGTCCGGGCATTCCCACATCCGGCCGTATTCCCCGCAGCTCGCGTCAATCTCGCCCGTGAAACGCCAGTCCAGGCCGTCCCGGCTTTCCAGCAGTACGATCGCGCCTTTCCTCTCCTCATGCAGATTTGCCACGACCATCCGATAGGTTCCGTCTTTTTCAAGCCAGATATGGGGATCCCTGAAATCAAACTCATTGTATCCCTGCGGCAGATGGGCATGGCGAACCACCGGATTCAGAAGGGACTTTTCAAAATCCGTCCCGTCTCCGACCGCGATACACTGCGCCTGCGTCTCCCGCCGGAAGGTACTCGCCGGCTGGACGCCTGTATAGCAAAGCATCAGCCTGCCGTCCGGCATTTCCACCGCGCTTCCGGAAAAGCATCCGCCGGCGTCCGCTTCCGTATCCGGAGCCAGCGCGCAGGGTAAATAGGTCCAGTGGAGCAGATCGGAGCTGACGGCATGTCCCCAGTGCATCGGCCCCCACTGGCGGGAAAACGGATGGTACTGGTAAAATAAATGATACTGTCCCTGATAAAAGCAAAACCCGTTGGGATCATTCATCCAGCCAACCAAAGGAGTCAGGTGAAACAAAGGCCGTTCGTCCGCATTCAGCCTGATCGCTCTCTCCCGTTCATATTCGCGCACCCGCTGAAGCGGTTCCGGGATCCTGTTCATAGATTACCTCCGGTTATTATCATTGCTTAAGGAAATCCTGATTCATTTCCATCTGTCAGTGCCTTATTCGCCGGTATCTGCGCACAGATTGTTCATTCAGTCCTAAAACCGGGAGCCGCAGAACGGCTCCCGGAAAAGGAGAATGAAGAAGATCACTGCACTGCCATATAGCGATCGTAGGCGTCCTGGTAAATCCGTTCCAGTTCGCTCAGGCCGCACCGTTCGAGGAAGGCTTTGTATGCTTCCCACTCCTCATCGGTCGGACCGCCGTTCTTGATCCAGTTCGCTTCGTACTCAGACTGGGCTTTCTCCAGATCAGGCTTGTAGTAGTCGATGTCATCCAGCTCAGACTGGGTCAGCACGACGTCCAGCGGATACCGGGTATCATCTTCCACGAAAGTCATCCAGAAATCGTACAGGTCAGCCAGGCGCTCCTGGGCACGGGGTTCCATCTCGAACACTTCGTTGTAGTATTCTGCCAGGATCAGCTTGGGTCCCGCCACTTCGGACGAGGATTTCAGTTCGCCGGCAGACTTGTTGAACTTCTCACGGGCTTCATCGTCGGTGATGGACTTCCACAGGCCGCTGTCGGTCTTGCCGGTGAAGAACACATCAATGGGGCCGTACTGCAGCTGCATCACATTCTCGCCCTCATACCACTGATCATAGAAGGTCAGCAGTTTGGCGGGATCCTTGCACTCGCGGGTGATGGAGAGCTGACCTGCATTGACCTGGCCGCCGGTACGCAGCGTCACGTTGCAGGTGCCATCGGGGCCCTTCAGGACGGGCAGGTAAACATAATCCTTCGCATACTGTCCCGTAATCTCGGGAATTTCCCACCAGGTGGTCACACCCACGCGGCCGCCGCTGCACTTGGCGATCAGCTGGTTGGTATCCTGGGAGAACATTTCGAGATCCATCAGGCCGTCCGCATACCAGTCATGGAAGTAGGTGACGGCGGCACGGTAATTATCATCGTCGGAGACGAAGTTCACTTTGCCTTCCTTATTGACTGTCAGGTCCTGGGTCAGCGGGTTATCCATGTAGAAGTTGGTAAATCCGAAGCCGGCATAGAAGATATTCTGGCCCCAGCACCACTGATCAAAACCGGTGCTCATGGGGATCGTGGACCCGGCTTCGTTGCCGTAATACTTGGCAGACATGTCGTTTTCCTTGAAAGCGACCAGCACATCATGCAGTTCGTCCAGGGTCGTGGGCACGGCGAGTCCCAGATCGTCCAGCCATGCCTTATTGATCATGGAGAACTCCGGCACGCAGAAAATGGAGTAGCTCTTTTCCCGGCCGATACCCAGGGTTGTCATCTGTTCGCCGGCAGGCAGGCCGTAGATTTTCCCGTCCATGGTAATGGCAGCCCGGATCTCGGGATGCTTCTCGAGGATTGCGCTCAGGTTAGGCATGGTCTCCGGGGTGATATAGGGAGTCAGGTCGATAAAGGTTCCGGCCTGGCCATAGCGCATCAGATCATAGTTGCTGAAACCGCAGGCCTGGAAGGCGTCGATCGGAGTCTTGCTGGCGGCATTGCCGCTGATGCGGGTACCGACCACTTCACCCAGGCTGTCGGACCAGGTGTCCCAGGTGATTTTGATACCGGCTTTTTCCTGCATATCGAGCAGGACAGGATTGTTGTCATAACCGGTGGAAAGAGCCGAAATACCGCTCAGCACAATGAATTCCGTCTGGCCTTCCGCCGTGGAGACGGAAGCCAGGGACAGGATCATCATCATGGCCAGAAGAATGGAGACGAGCTTTTTCATGGGGAAACCTCCTTTGTGTTTGATGTTTTTATTTGCTGTGCGCTCCGGGCGCGATTAACCTTTAACAGCACCGGCCATCAGGCCCTTCTCGAAATATTTCTGTACAAAGGGATAGGCAATCAGCATAGGTGCGGCCGCGACGATGATGGAAGCGAACTTGATCATTTCCGTCATTTTGTTCAGCTCCGCGTAGCCGCCGCTGATCATGCTGGCCTGTGAAGCCGAAGCGGAAGACTTGATCAGAATGTTGCGCAGGACCAGGGGCAGCGGAGCCTGCTCATTGGTCATGTAAATCAGCGCCGTAAACCAGTCATTCCAATACGCCACCATGGAGAAAATGACCATGACGGAGAGGATCGGAAGAGAAAGCGGAATAATCATTGAGAAGAAAATCCGGAAATGGCTGGCACCGTCGATACTGGCCGCCTCCTTCAGGGATCCGGGGATGCTGTTCTCAAAATAGTTCCGCGCAATGATCGCGTTGCTGACCGCCACGCCGCCCGGCAGGAACATCGCCCAGATAGTCTGCATGATGCCGGTCTTCTGCACGATCAGGTAAGTGGGAATCAGTCCGCCGCCGAAGTACATGGTGATGATGAAGAAAATGCTGACGATCTTCTTTCCCGGAAGCTCTTTCACGGACAGCGGATAAGCCACCAGGTAAATCATGGCCACCGAGAAAATGGTGCCGACCACCGTGTACAGAATACTGTTGCCGTAACCGCGGACGATGTTCGGCTCCGCGAAAACAGCCTTATATCCGTCCAGCGTAGCCTGGCTCGGAAGCAGGAAAGTTTTTCCGGCGTACACATCATAGGGATCGGAGAAAGACGCGACCAGGACGTAATACAGCGGATAGGCAATGATCAGCAGGATAATCAGGGAGAATATGACCAGGATAATATCGCTGGTACGGTCGCTGAGGCCGCCAAGCTGGCCCTGCTTTCTTTTTGCAAAAACAGTCATCTTTATATCCTCCCTTCTTACACGAAGTTGACTTCGCCGTATTTCTTTGCGATACGGTTCACAACAACCAGCAGGACGATATTGATCGCCGTGTTGAACAGGCCTACCGCGGTACCAAGCTCATACTTGCCGCTGACGATACCCTGTTCATATACATAGATCGAAATGATATCACTGGTGGCCCGGTTCAGGTCCGTCTGCAGCAGGAACGCTTTTTCAAAGCCGACATTCATGATGCCGGAGACGCTCATGATCAGCTGCAGGATGATCATCGGGAGAAGGCAGGGAATATCAATGTGCAGGATCCGCTGGAACACGCTGGCACCGTCAACCGTTGCTGCTTCATACAGAGCCGGATCAATACTGGACAGAGTCGCCAGGTAAATGATTGTTCCCCAGCCGGCTTCCTGCCAGATACCGCTGGCAATATAGATCGTACGGAATGCGCTGGATTCTGTGAGAAAATCAATCTGGGTTCCCGCGATCAGGTTGATCAGGCCTCCGGAAGGAGAAAGGAAAATCCGCAGCATACCGCAGATAACCATCGTGGAAATGAAGTGCGGCGCATAAATCACGGTCTGTACGGTCCGTTTGAGTTTCTTGAACCGAAGCTGATTCAGGATCAGGCTCAGGATAATCGGCACCGGGAAACTCCACAGTAGTCCATAAACGCTCAGTTTAACCGTGTTCCACAGCATCCGGTCAAAAGTCGGCGCCCTGAAGAACCGCTCAAACCATTTCCAGCCTGCCCAGGGGCTTCCGGTGATGCCAAGCCCGGGGTTGTAATTCCGGAAAGCGATCTGGATGCCGTACATCGGACCATACTTATAGATAATCGTCAGTATCACCGGAATGAGCAGCAGCACATACAGCTGCCAGTTGTCCGTTATACGCCTGCCCAGGCTTTTGCGCTGCAGCTTAGCATTCCGGGGGACGGCGGACGTGGTCATAAGCATTCCTCCTGTCTTCGGCGGGTCGGATGAAGTATCTATGTAACGTTTCATGAATTCCATCTGTAAAATAACATAGCCACGGCAAATTGTCAATATGTTTTTTGGAGCACAAAGTATTTTTTTGTTATCGTATATTCATAAAATTGTCTTGACCTTTCAGAATGAAAATGATACGATTATTTCATGAAATCCGATGAAACGGAGTGAAATACAATGGCTAAAGGGAAAAGCGCGCCGACCATGGCCGACGTTGCGCGGGAGGCGGGCGTCGCCCTGGGCACGGTGTCCCGTGTTGTCAACGGAGAACAGGTTGGAGAAGAATACAGGGAAAAAGTACAGGCTGCCATCCGCCAGCTCGGGTATCGATACAACTCCAGCGGGCGCGCGCTGCGTACAGACAGCACCAATACCATCGCCCTCATCATTCCCAATACCATCAATCCGTATTTCTCCCTGTTGGTTCATCATATCAACTGTGAACTTGAAAAGCGCAATTACAAAATGATGCTCTGCTTTACGGAATATGACCGCAACCGGGAAATCGAGTTTATCCAGATGGCACAGCAAAACCGGGTTGACGGAGTTATTGCGCTGACCTACAACCCGAATCTGGTTATTCCGGAGGATATTCCTTTTGTGACCATCGACCGTTTTTTCTCTGTCTCGGTTCCCTGCGTCGCCTCCGATAACTTCGGCGGCGGCTGGATGGCTGCGAAAAAGCTGAAAGAACTCGGATGCACAAACACAGCCTTTATGCGCATCGGTTCAACGCTGACCCATGAGCCCAGCAAGCGCAAGGATGGTTTTGTCAGCGCCTGTGTGGAAATGGGTCTTCCTTTTGAAATAATGGCTCTGGAAGACGGCCAGCCGTTCAGCGAATTCGAACGTTTCCTTTCAGAACACATCAAGGACGGAAAACTGTCCTTTGACGGTCTTTTTATCGGGACGGACTCTTTGGCCTGGCGGATTATCCAGCTGCTGAAGAAAATGAACATCCGTGTTCCGGAAGACGTTCAGGTCATCGGCTTTGACGGAATCCGGATCTTCGGCGATCAGGATTATGCCGTATCCACCATCGTTCAGCCGGTCCAGGAGATTGCAGAAGCCTGTGTCAGCACCGTGCTTTCCAGGCATTTATCCAGCGTTCCTTCTCTGATCTGCCTTCCTGTGTCCTATGCCTACGGCGGCACAACAAAAGAATGAGAGGAAAAAAGCCATGTATGATGTCATCGCCCTGGGAGAACTGCTGATTGATTTTGCCCCGCAATCCGTGAATGAAACGGGATACCCGGTCCTTGCCGCCAATCCAGGCGGCGCCCCCGGCAATTTTCTGGCAGCGCTGGCCAGGTACGGATGCAAAACCGCGATGATCGGCAAGGTTGGCGACGATACTTTCGGCAGACTGCTGATCGGGACCCTGAAGGAAGCCGGCATCGATACGGCCGGTGTCATCACCGATCCGGACGTTTTCACGACCCTTGCCTTTGTTTCCCTGGACGCCTCAGGAAACCGAGACTTCAGCTTTGCCCGGAAGCCGGGCGCAGATACCTGCCTGAAACCTGAGGAAATCAATGAGTCCCTGTTCTCCGAGGCGAAAGTTTTCCACTTCGGCACGCTTTCACTGACAGATGAACCATCTGCTTCCGCAACCCGCCGGGCTGTAGAACTGGCAAAAAAGTACGGCTTGCTGGTCAGTGTGGATCCAAATCTTCGCAAACCATTATGGAAATGCGAAGAGGACGCAAAGGCAGCCATCGAATGGAGCCTCCGTCAGGCTGATATCGTAAAAATCAGCGATGAGGAAATAGACTGGCTTTGGGGGCTTTCTCCTGAAGAAGGAGCTTGGAAGCTCCTGACTGAATACAATGCATCCCTGGTATATGCCACCCTGGGCCCCAGAGGATGCTATGCGGCAACCCGCCGTCAGGCAGTAAACGTTCAGAGTCCGTCCGGCATCCATGTAGTCGACACAACCGGTGCGGGTGACATTTTCGGCGGCAGCGCAATGAGTCAGTTTATTCAGTGCGGCAAATCTCCCTCGCAATTATCTGAGGAAGACTTGAAAAAAATAGTGCGATTCGCATGCACAGCCGCCAGCCTTTCCACGCAAAAACACGGCGGCATCACCAGTGTGCCTGATATGGCGCAGATCATCTCGTTGCTGGAAAACAGGTGATCAGCGGTTAGCATTTCTATTGTATCATCCAACATTTATTTGTCATTTCATATTGTGTATAACGGCGATCGTTTCGCAAGAAGCGAAACAGAGTGCGGCAATGAGACAACCTGCGTGCCACATTTCACCAGGCGTTTGGAAGCCTCTTAAACAAAAACAGGCCTGAGGAATATTCCTCAGGCCAATAACACTTTATTCCTGATTACTCTTTGGGTCCTTTGATTCCGAAGGTAATCATGCTGCCCATGGACCGCAGGTTTGGCTGACCCTGGATAACTACCTTGCCGTTGAAGAACATGCAGGCCGTCCCGCCGCCGTCCAGGTTCAGGGCTTCCGTACAGCCCAGTTCCAGCATTTTGTCCGCCAGCCAGCTCAGCCGGACGCCGGCGTATTTGTCCTTCGGCCGTCCCCGGACGATAATGGCAATATAGTGGTAGGGTTCGATCATGCCCAGGCCGGTGAGGGGTTCCATCTGTTCATAGTAGCCGCAGCCTTCCACCGCTTCCTTCTCGTTGATCTTTCCCTCATGGATCAGCCAGGGACCGAAGGCAAAGGTGTGCACCGCGCCCTGATCCAGATACTCCTGCGCGGTCAGCTCATCGGAAATATGGGTCTTCATGCTGCCGTCCTGATACACGGCCAGCGTATCCAGGCAGGGACGGTGCCGGCCGTACTTGCTGCCGGTTGCTTTCGTCTTCTCCCAGCGGATTTCCCCGTTGCGGATGATCACCCCGGGCTGTACCACATTGGTTTTCCGGAGAATATTCTGCTGCCGGGATCCGTAATAATCGTCCGACATGGCAAAAATACAGGGATGTTTCTGCACCAGCAGTTCCGGGCTGACCTGGTTGACGCCCTCCGGCCATTTTCCTTTCGGTGCGGTCAGGATCGCGGTCATCGGTTCCTTTTCGGACGCCCAGATCTCCGCCACGCAGTATTCCCGGATTTTCTTCTTGTTGTACTGTTCCCGGACCCGGGTGATTTTCACCGACAGGTCCTTCGACGCGTACTGCCAGATTCCGTTTTCCGCATCCTCCAGCAGGTATTCCTCCCCGGGATTCTCTCCGGTCAGGAAACCATTTTCGTCAAAGTGCCATTCCCCGGCAGTTTCCTCCGCAAGGGAAACTCCGTGCAAAGCGAACAGCAGTGCCAGGAGAAGTACTGATAAGCGTTTCATTGTGTTCAAGCTTCTTCTTTGTTCCTCTGTTTCAATTTAGTCGGAATGACATCTTATTCGGCAAACATTGTATAATGATGAATTATGAATTATGAATTGTGAATTATTTCTTCAGTCCGAAAGCAATCATGCTGCCAAGGTTCCGGAGGTTCTTGGCCTCCATGTTTCCGTGAATGATGATTTTGTTGTTGAATGCCAGGGCCACCGTGTCACCGCCGTCCAGGTTCAGGGCTTCCGTGCAGCCGTACTCCAGCATCTTATCCGCCAGCCAGGTCAGCTTATAGCCCTGGTATTTCTTCGTCGGTCTGCCGGCAGTCACGATCAGGATATAGTGATAAGGCTCAATCATTCCCAGGGCTACCCGGGGTTCGGAATAGTTGTTGATCTTTTCCAGGTTCGGATGTACCTGTCCCTCCGACAGCAGCCAGGGGCCGAAGGCAAACACCTGCACTGCGCCCTGTTCCAGGTACTCCTCCGCGGTCAGCGCGTCGCAGTCAAAGGTCTTCATGCTGCCGTCCTGATATACCGCCATGGTATCCAGGTTCGGCCAGGAGCGCTTCTTTTTACTGTTGCGGGTTTTGGTGGCGATCACTTCACCGTTGCGGATGATCACGCCGTGATAATCATACTTGGTTTTTCCCTTGCCGACAGGAATGATCCGCAGGCCGTACATATCGTCGGAAACCGCCAGCACAGAGGGGTTCTTTTCGATCAGGTCCTCCACATGGCGCTGTTCCATGCCGGCGTATGCCACGCCCTTCAGCTTCAGGCTGTCCTTGGGAGCGGACTGGATCACGCCCAGCGGGGAATCGGGAGAAGTCCAGATTTCCGCTACGCAGTATTCCTGCTTCTTTTTCTTCTTCGTCTGTTCCCGGAAACGGTTGATTTTAATCGACAGGTCTTTGGAGGCATACTGCCAGACGCCCTTGTCCTCGTCCTCGAGGATATACTCCTCCCCGGGATTGTCCTCCCCGGTCAGGAAGCCCTTTTCGTCGAAGTGCCAGCCGTCCTTCTCCGTCTCCTCCGCAAGGGAGAGGCCAGGCAGCAGGAGGAGCAGAACCATCAGCAGGCTTGTCAGTTTCTTCATCATCTTCATCGTTACGGTTTCTTCTTTCGAATATAGTACTTACGGAGGATTGCCGCGTTCAGCCTGGCCGGCAGCAGTTTGTGCACATACACCGCCAGGTGCTGATCCGGACTGGCGACCCGTTTCCGGAAGGGAATCTTCTTTTTGTCCAGCGTCCTGGCAATCTTCCGGCCCAGGATATCCGGATCGGAGCCGTTATGCTCGTCATGGGCAATGACGGAAACAGAGCTTTCATATTCTGAGGCATAGGGAGAGGCGTCGGACATGGCCGCCGCGTGGGGACGGTACTTGTCGCTTCCGCTCCGGTGATCCCCGGGTTCCACCAGCATCACCTGGATGCCGAAGGGTTTCACCTCCAGGGCCAGGCATTCCGCGTATCCTTCGATCGCGTGTTTGCTGGCGGTATAGGCGCTCTGGAAAGGAATCCCCATCAGGCCGTTAATAGAGGAAAACAGGACAATCTTTCCGTGTCCCTGCTTTCTCATCAGCGGAAGCACCGTCCGGTTGACCCGGACCATTCCCAGGTAATTGGTATCGATGACGCGGCGGAATTCCTCCGTGCCGGTTTCCTCACAGGAACCCAGCACCAGCATGCCCGCGCACTGCACCAGCGCGTCCGGCAGGGCGATCTCCGCCGCTTTTTCGCAGAAGCGCCGGACGCTGTCTTCATCCGTCACGTCCAGCTTCAGGCGGTACATGCCGTCTTTTTCGCCTTCCTCAAAGCTGCGGGCGCCGGCAATCACGCGCCAGCCGTCCTTCTGCAGCTGCATAGCTGTATGAAGCCCCAGACCGCTGGAAGCGCCGGTTACCCAGACCGTTTTCTGCCCGCTCATGTTTCCCGACCTCCGCCCTTCTCCGTCAAGCCCGTTGAGTCACAACACATCACGGGATATTTTAATATACCCGCTCCCTTTTCGCAAGTATGGCACGCAGAGCGGCTTCGCCAAATGAAGAATGAAAAATGAAGAATGAAGAATTGTGATTACTCTGTTCCAGATATTTAGCGTAATGGTGTTCCGATTGCATTGGATATCGGAACGGTCTCTGGCTAACACTCTTATTATTCATTTTTAAGTCTTCAGTTTTCAATATTCATTTCCAAATGAAAACACTCCCGAAGAAGCTTCGGGAGTGTTGATCATTTGGACTTATTTGTTCATTGCTTCCTGCACAGCCACGGCCACAGCCACGGTCATACCGACCATGGGGTTGTTGCCGGCGCCCAGGAATCCCATCATTTCCACGTGAGCGGGAACGGAGGAAGAACCGGCGAACTGCGCGTCAGAGTGCATACGGCCCATGGTATCGGTCATGCCGTAGGAGGCAGGGCCGGCAGCCATGTTGTCGGGATGCAGGGTACGGCCGGTGCCGCCGCCGGAAGCCACGGAGAAGTACTTCTTGCCGGCTTCCCAGCGTTCCTTCTTGTAGGTGCCCGCAACGGGGTGCTGGAAACGGGTGGGGTTGGTGGAGTTACCGGTGATGGAGATGTCAGCGCCTTCATGCCACATGATGGCAACGCCTTCACGCACATCGTCCGCGCCGTAGCAGTTAACCTTGGCACGGTCGCCGGTGGAATAAGCGGTCTTCTTGACCACGGTCAGCGCGTGATCTTCCTTCACGTCAGCGGACAGGTAGTCATACTTGGTCTGCACATAGGTGAAGCCGTTGATCCGGGAAATGATCATGGCGGCGTCCTTGCCCAGGCCGTTCAGGATAACCCGGAGGGGCTTTTTACGAACCTTGTTGGCGTTCAGGGCGATTTTGATGGCACCCTCAGCAGCAGCGAAGGATTCGTGGCCGGCCAGGAAAGCGAAGCACTCGGTTTCCTCGTCCAGCAGCATGGCGCCCAGGTTGCCGTGGCCGATACCGACCTGGCGCTGGTCCGCAACAGAACCGGGGATGCAGAAGGCCTGCAGAGCGGTGCCGATCCACTTGGCGGCTTCAGCAGCGTTCTTGGCGCCTTCCTTGATAGCAATAGCGGCGCCCAGTTCATAGGCCCACTTTACGTTTTCGAAGCAGATGGGCTGTGTGCTTTCCACGATGGAGTAAGCGTCAACGCCCTTGCCGTTGGTGAAAGCCTTCACCTCTTCGAAGTTTTTGAATCCGTACTTGTCCAGGACAGGCTGCAGCTGAGGCATGCGGCCTTCATAGTTCTCAAACAAAGCCATTTGTCTCACACCTCCCCTTATTCCTTACGCGGGTCAATCCACTTGACCGCGCCGTCTTCAGCCTTGAACCGGCCGTAAGTGCCCAGGTTCTTTTCGTACGCTTCATTGGGGGACATGCCCTTCTTGATAGCGTCCATCATCTTGCCCAGGCTCAGGAACTGGTAACCGCAGACCTGATCGTCCTTGTCCAGTGCCATCTTGACCACATAGCCTTCGGTCATTTCCAGGTAACGGGTGCCCTTTTCACGGGTGCCGTACATGGTACCGACCATGGAACGCAGGCCCTTGCCCAGGTCTTCCAGACCGGCGCCGATGCGCAGACCGTCGTCAGAGAAAGCGCTCTGGGTGCGGCCGTACACGATCTGCAGGAACAGTTCCCGCATGGCGGTGTTGATAGCGTCGCAAACCAGGTCGGTGTTCAGGGCTTCCAGGATAGTTTTGCCGGGCAGAATTTCACTGGCCATAGCGGCGGAATGGGTCATACCGGAGCAACCGATGGTCTCCACCAGTGCTTCCTCGATGACGCCGTTCTTCACGTTCAGGCTCAGTTTGCAGGTGCCCTGCTGGGGAGCGCACCAGCCGATGCCGTGAGTATAACCGGAGATATCTTTAATCTCCTTGGCCTGAATCCATTTTCCCTCTTCGGGAATCGGCGCGGGGCCATGATTCGGACCCTTCGCAACACAGACCATTTCTTCCACTTCTTTGGTGTATTGCATGTGAATCGGTTCCTCCTGTCTCAGGTTGATAATATTATGTTGATTGGTAACCAATTAAGTATAACACATCCGTCAAATTCTGTACAACCTTTAATTTGTAAAACAAAAAGGCCAGTTCGTACTTCATGATTATGATAATGTGGAGGCTGCGGAGCGCAGAAACGGGAACGTAACAGAATGACGGCCCTTTCCGTCACAGCCGTTAGGCTGTAACCGCAGGACCGTCCCTTACTGTCATGTTCCCGCAATGCGTATGGGTGTTCCGTATAACGTTCCCGATTGCATACGGGCGAGGAGCCTCTCTGCAATCTCAATAGTCGTTGCTCCACACTGTGGAGACAACTCCTTTTCGATTGACCTCACCTCTGACGAGATTTCCGTCACTGGCGGTCGTCAGAGGTTCGCCCTTCGACGCGCTCAGGATGACAGTTTTAATTCAGGAATTATTCATATCCTTATGAAAAAGTCGCCTGAGGAGAATCCTCAGGCTGACACTTAATTCTGAATTCTTAATTCTGAATTACTTTATTGCTTTCACCACTTCCCTGATGGCTGCGAACGCTTTTTCCGCGCTGCGCTTCACATTCTTTTCAAAGTCCGCGCCGGTTCCGTCAAATGCGTCGCTGATGCACTTGATGGACAGGCACTTTACGCCGCTGCGTTCACACACCCGAGCAATGGCGGCCAGTTCCATCTCACACAGGCCACAGCCGGACTCCGCCAGTTTCAGCTTGGTCTCCCGGTTTTCCACGAATTTATCCGCGCTGGCTACTGCGATTTTCCGGATGCCGGGGATTTTTTCCGTCACCAGGCTGATCAGATCCGCGTCCAGGGGAATAAACTCATCCGGATACTCCTCGTACTGACCCACTTTGGCAGCGCCGAAGGCGGTGACATCAAAATCATAGTGCCAGGCCTTCTCCGCCACGAAGAGATCCTCCACCTTCAGGCTCCTGTCCAGGGCGCCGGTGACGCCGAAGTTCAGGATCAGCTCACAACCGTATTTCACGATCAGCAGCATGGTGGCCGAGGCCGCGTCAATCTCCCCGCAGCCGGAACACACGGCGTAGATTTCATGGCCTTCCATCCGGGTTTTATAGACGGTTCTGCCCGCAACAATCTCCTCAGTCCGCTCCTCCCCACTCTGCAGGAAAGCTTCCAGTTCCCGGGTAATGGCAATCAAAAGACCTATTTTCATTGTCTCACCGTCCCTAACATTATATGATTCTTCATTTTTCATTCTTCATTCTTCATTATTTGAAAAAAGAAGGCTGTCTGATGACAGCCTTCTTTCATTCAAATCTTACTTCTGCATTGCGGCGATCTCAGCGGCCAGGTCATCCTTCCGCTTTTCGATGCCTTCACCGCGCTCGAAGCGGCTGAACTTCACAACGTCCAGCTCAGCGCCGGCAGCCTTGGCGATTTCGCCCATCAGACCCTTGATGTTCTTATCGGGATCCTTGACGAAGGGCTGCTCCAGCAGGCACACTTCCTTGTAGTACTTCTCGATCCGGCCTTCGACCATACGATCGACGATCTTCTCGGGCTTGCCTTCGTTCAGAGCCTGGGCGCGAAGGATTTCCTTTTCCTTCTCCAGCTTCTCAACGTCCACTTCCTCGCGGCGGACCGCTTCGGGCTTGGCAGCGGCAATCTGCAGAGCCAGATCATGAGCGAAGTTCTTCACGTCTTCGCTGGCACGGCCGGCAGCGTCAGCAGCAACTTCGACCATAACGCCGACTTTGCCGCCCAGGTGAATGTAGGTGGAAACCACACCGGTGGTCTCATAGCGGCTGAAGCGGCGGACGGAAATCTTCTCACCGATCGCCACGGTCGCGTCGCTGACCAGGTCGGAAATGGTCTTGCTGTTGTCGTCCACGAAAGCCTGAGCCATCAGGGCGTCCACATCAGCGGGGTTGGCCAGAGCAACCTGCTTGGCCACTTTGTTGGCGAAGCCGATGAAGTTATCGGTCTTGGCAACGAAGTCGGTCTCGCAGTTCACTTCGACGATGGCGCCGATGGTGCTGTCTTCGTTGGTGTACTGGGCCACAACGCCTTCAGCGGCGATACGGCTGGCCTTCTTGGCAGCCTGGCTCAGTCCCTTTTCACGCAGCCATTCAATGGCCTTGTCCATATCTCCGTCGCTCTCGACCAGGGCCTTTTTGCAGTCCATCATGCCGGCGCTGGTGCGCTCGCGCAGCTCTTTAACCATAGCGGAAGTAATTGCTGCCATTGGAATCATCCTCTCTTATTTCATTTACAGTGATGAAGACATTAAGAAATCATTTTTCATTCTTAATTCTTCATTCTTCATTTCGAATTACGCTTCGGTAGCTTCCTCAGCGGGCTTTTCTTCGGCTTCGGCGGGAGCTTCTTCAGCTTCAACCTGCTCGCCCTGCTTGCCTTCCAGCACAGCGTCGGCCAGCTTGCCGGCGATCAGCTTCACGGCGCGGATGGCGTCGTCGTTGCCGGGGATGACGTAGTCGATTTCGTCAGGATCGCAGTTGGTATCAACGATACCCACGATCGGGATGCCCAGGATGCGGGCTTCGGTCACGGCGATGTGCTCCTTGCGGGGGTCCACAACGAACAGGGCGCCGGGCAGCTTCTTCATCTCACGGATACCGCCCAGGTTGGTTTCCAGCTTTTCCCGCTCGTGGATCAGCTTGATAACTTCCTTCTTGGGCAGCACGTCGAACTGGCCGTTCTGTTCCATCTTGTCGATCTGGTTCAGACGCTCAATCCGGGTGCGGATGGTCTTGAAGTTGGTCAGCATACCGCCCAGCCAGCGGTTGTTGACGTAGAACATGTTGCAGCGCTTGGCTTCGGATTCGATGGATTCCTGGGCCTGCTTTTTGGTGCCGACGAACAGGATGCTCTTGCCTTCCATCGCGATGTCGCGGACGAAAGCATAAGCTTCATCAACCTTGCGGACTGTCTTCTGCAGGTCGATGATGTAGATGCCGTTACGTTCGGTGAAGATGTACTGCGCCATCTTCGGGTTCCACCGGCGGGTCTGATGACCGAAGTGTACGCCGGCTTCCAGAAGCTGTTTCATGGAAATGACTGCCATAGGGGTTCCCTCCTTGTTATTTTCCACCCCTTTCCCTTGTGCGGCCGGCCACCGCGGTGTGCGGCACAAGCAGTCGCAGGGAAAAGGTGCGTAATCGGATGGATTTTACCATACATTTCAACCAAAAGCAAGTTTTTCCGAACGGATTTATTTCTTTACTTTCCAAGGCTCCAGATGGTATAATCTGACCAGGCAAACGGCCGAAAATTACATTTTTACAATATGGAGGTAAGTCATTATGAAATGGGTATGTCCCGTATGCGGATACGTACACGAAGGGCCCGAACCGCCCGAAAAGTGCCCCGTCTGTAAAGTTCCCGGTTCCAAGTTCATCAAGCAGGAAGGCGAAATGACCTGGGCTGCCGAGCATGTGATCGGCGTCGCCAAGGACGTTCCGGAAGAAATCAAGGCCGGTCTGCGCGCCAACTTTGAAGGCGAATGCACCGAAGTCGGCATGTACCTGGCCATGGGCCGCGCCGCTGCCCGTGAAGGGTATCCGGAGATCGCGGAATACTGGAAGACCGCCGCTTTTGAAGAAGCGGAGCACGCCGCCAAGTTCGCCGAGCTGCTGGGCGAAGTTGTCTCCCCCAGCACGAAGGAAAACCTGCGCGTCCGCGTGGAAGCCGAAAACGGCGCCACCCAGGGCAAGACCGACCTGGCCAAGAAGGCCAAGGAGCTGGGCCTGGACGCCATCCATGACACCGTGCATGAAATGGCCCGCGACGAAGCCCGCCACGGCAAAGCCTTCAAGGGCCTGCTGGAACGGTACTTCGGAAAGTAAGCAAATGCCAATAAATTCAACAGCTACAGGGGACCTCTTTCAAAACGGAAGAGGTTCTCCTTTTTTTGTTTTTTCTGTTCAAAACTGCCTTCCAAAAGTGTGAGTCACACTTGTTTTTGATGAACTCTCCTTTCTTCTGCAAAATTATAGTGTGAATGTTGAGTGTGAGTCCGTAAAACATTATATTTTTACTACACAATTTATGTCAAACAATAAACCACTTGACATCATAGAACAACATATTTATTATTTATTTTGAAGTTGTTCCAACTAAACAGTACTGATGGATTTATACCATGATTGACGTCCACGTTCATTATGGTATTCCTTCCTTTATTTAGTGTGGAACACAAATAAAGAAAGAAAGGTGACAATAATGAGCGAACGAATTGAAGCTCCGCATGCGTTAAAGCTTGCCGAAAACCGCAGTCTCGCAAAGATGTTCTTCCTTGGCATCCTCACACTCGGCATCTATCCATCCATCATTAATTACTATATGTGTGAAGATATCAACCTAATTGCCTCACCGCATGATGGTCAAAGAACCATGCACCCCAATGCAATGGCTTTACTCGCTGTCATTACGCTCACTATCTACGCCTTTGTTTGGGAACACAAGCTTTGCAACCGTATCAGAGATGAATTAAGCCGACGTGATATAGACTATAAGTTTAGTGCCTCCACATTCTGGCTATGGTCTGTTCTTGGTTGCCTTATAATTATTGGTCCGTTTGTTTACTGTCATAAGTACTGCACCGCCATGAATTATCTCGCAGCAGATTATAACAGACGTGGATAAGACATAATATCAAGCATAATAAACATTTCGGGGGAGTGGATCATATGAGTATCCATTCCTCTTTCTCATATTGTGTTGGAACAGATCATATATCGAGTATATGAAACCCTGATGCTTTTTTTCAGCGTATATTCCATCCCTTGACCGGCTATCATGCCGGTCTTTTTTTACCCTTTTGACCGGTCACGAAAGGCACATCACACAACATCTGAAAACAGAAAGGAGAATTATCATGGACACCACTTTTGAACAGATCTGTTTCATCAGCGAACAGCAGAAAAAGGACGAGAAGCATGCTGCTCTTCGTCTCCAAGAACGTCTTCTGAACGAACGCAGTCTGGAGACCTTTGATGACATTGAGATTCTCTCAACCATCATCTCCTATGCGAACGGAACCAAAGATACTTCCGGCCTTGTCACACGGCTGCTTGACAGTTTCGGAAGCCTGAAGGCAGTTCTCGAAGCACGTCCGGAACAGCTACTAAAGGTTGACGGTATGAACAGGACGAGAGCCAGTCTCATTTCCCTGATGATCCCAATGGCACGAGTCTGGCAGAGATGCGCCAGCGATATGCCGGATCATATTGGCAACAGCCGTGAAGCAGAGAACTACTGTATGAGCTTGCTGATTGGAGAAAGACTTGAAAACTTCTGGGTAATTGCACTGAACGCAAAATGCAACGTATTGGGTAAGCGAAGGATCAGCACTGGAAGCCTATCAGAAGTTTCAGCGTATCCTCGGCTGGTTATGGAAACAGCTTTGAATTACAACGCTCACAGCGTCCTGCTAACCCACAACCATCCGGGTGGAACTGTTGCACCTTCTCCGGAGGACATCTCATCAACCATCCAACTTCAACGGCTCTTGAATGGTGTTGGCATCCTGACCTTGGATCACATCATCGTTGCCGGAGATAAGACATACAGCATGATTCAACATGGCGATATCGACTACAGAACAAAGCGGTAGTCGTGAGCATATATCTCATTCTGAAAGGAGGTTCATTCAGGTTTCCCGTTACTCAATACTTGTTGACCAATAAAAAGAAAAGGAGAATGAAAACAATGTGTAAAGCAAACAACGACATCATCAGCAAGGTTGAAGAACTCATGGAGATCCGCAAAATGATTGAGGAACTCGAACTGGAAGCGGATGCTATCACAGATGAGGTTAAAGCTTTCATGGGTGAAGAAGAAACCATGATGGCCGGAACCTGGAAGGTCACTTGGAAGGAAACCGTTTCTCGCCGTATGGATACGGCAGCTCTGAAGAAAGTTCTGGGTGATGCGCTTGAAGGCTATTATAAGACCGTCGTTACTAGACCTTTCAAAGTATCATAAAAAGCCGGTGTTGCTGCAACAACACTCGGCTTAAGCACGTCCTTGGGGACAGTCTCATTGTAGGCTGTCCCCATTCTTGTGTCAAGTTAAGGAATAAGATGGAATAATACATTTTCATTAGAATGGTAATAACTCCCATCTTTAGTCATTTCCAAATGATACTTAACATCTATACTTTTTACATCTTCAAGATTCTTGCAGTCTGTATCTTCAAGTTTAAAAATAAGTTTTGTCTTTATTCGAGAATGAGGTTGAGCATAATCCAATGATGAAATGGCAGTCGCTGTCCATCCATTAATAACGCAGCCACCAGTACCTAAAGTCATTTCGTCATCACTCTCATTGTAAAGAATAATGGGGATATATAGGTTTCCATTCTTTACATATGAATCCCCATCTCTTACAGCAGTCAATTCATAAAGCTGTACCAATACCTTATCAGCATCTATTGAACGATGAGCAAGCTCTTCAAAAGCCAAATTGATAGTTTCCACAAGTTCTTCATCATTTAATGCTTTTACATCTGGCATATCAGCAAGAGCTGCTGAATACGACAAAAGAATAAAGACAAGGAAAAAAGATAGCATTTTCTTCATATGTATTTTTCCTCCTAAGTAATAATGTGCAAGAACTCTTTATCATTCTATTTTCATTCAATATTTGTGTCAAGAAGAATGACAGCATTACATAACACAGTCTCTCTATCTACTTACATTTTTAGAAAGGAAAAATAAAAATGTTCGATATCTATAAAGAAATAACTGATCGTATCATCACTGTTCTGGAAGCCGGAAGCATTCCGTGGAACAAGCCTTGGACTGGCAACTCTGGCTGTATCAGCTACAGCACCGGTAAGCCCTATTCCCTACTGAACCATATCCTGCTCGGTGGTCAGTCCGGCGAATACATCACCTTTAAGCAGGCCGTTCTTGCTGGTGGTCATATTCGGAAGGGTGAAAAGAGTAAGATGGTCGTTTTCTGGAAGCCATATGAAAAAGTGGATGATGAAACCGGAGAGATAACACAACGCTTCTATCTCCGGTATTACAACGTCTTCCATCTGGATCAGGTCGAGGGGATCAGTCCCAGATGGTCGGTATCTGTATGTCCAGCATCTGATCTTCAACCAGACGCCGTTGCGGACGCTGTGATCAAGGACTATGTGGAGCGCAGCGGTATCACCCTGCGGATCATACAGTCAGACAGGGCATACTATCAGCCAAGAACAGATACTGTTGTTGTACCAGAGCTCAGTCAATACATGCATCAGGAAGAATTTTACAGCACTCTGTTTCATGAACTGACGCATAGCACAGGTCATAAGTCTCGCCTTGACCGCATTTCTGATGTTGCTGCTTTCGGATCTCATGAATACAGCAAAGAAGAGCTTTGTGCAGAGTTAGGAGCTGCGTTTCTGGTCAACCATTGCAGACTTGAAACATCTTCCAGTTTCCGGAACAGCGCAGGGTATATTCAAGGCTGGTTGAAAGCCCTCAAGAACGACAAACGCCTGATCGTCTCTGCAGCAGGACAAGCAGAGAAGGCAGTGAACCTGATCCTGAACAGGAAAGAAGGTGATCCTGATGTCGGAGACGAGAAATGAGATCAGTAAGATGACCATCCGTGGAGAACTGAACCTGCTTTACTCTATGAGCAAATTGATCGTTTCCATCCTTGATGCTGCTCCAGACAATGCCATAGCCTGTGAAACATTACGTTCAGTTTCTGAAAGCATTCTAAACCAAGCTGCATACCTCTATGGCAAAGTCAGCGCATATGCTGAAGAACTGCATGGTTCTGGATGAAGGGTTCTATCCGAAGCTTATAGAATAATAAGGCAGTAGTATACTGTATATTTAAATAAAGGAGAATATGAATAACATGGAGCAACGTCCTGTACTGGAAAAACCCAGACCACTGTTATCTGCAATTATAGTTAATATCATTTCATTCATTATTTTCTTAGCTAGTATTCTTTGTTTTATAGGTGCTATAGGGGAAAACAGTCTTTTAGGGATCTCAAGAACCATCATTGGCTTATCCGGTGTTGCCATATCTGCTCTGTTTACCATTATCGCAACCATAGCGGAAGATGTCCACTACCAAAGATATGCCAGTGATGAACATATCCTTTTTATTGTAACGTTTTTTCTAAATTGCTCGCTGTTATTTTGTTTTCTCCATACTTCAGTCAATTCTCCAGTAAACACTTGATGCAAAATAGCTGCTTTCCGATCTTCAAACCCATCTACAACAGCCTGTGCCTTTTCTTTTGCTTCGTCCAGCTTAGTAAATAGGCTTTCGATGCGATCAACAATACGCTGCTGTTCGGGAAGTGGTGGTACAGGTATTAATGTTCTTTTTGCGTTAATAATAGTGTAAGTATCCACTGTAGTACCAGAAGACATTTCATGTATCTGATTATTCCGGGTCGTGAGACCCGGTTCCTGTGACCGTTGAGAGCAACCCTTCCGCCGATTGAGTCCACCTTTCCGCCGTTTAGATCCGCTTGCGGATCATTTTTTCGTTTGCGGATAGCTGGCGC
>Ga0256405_10005063_pt1 | contig 23504 bp, 55 predicted proteins | sample RumenRJG_02DNA_FD_189096 | JGI IMG/M metagenome (GOLD analysis project Ga0256405, IMG submission 189096) | Bovine rumen microbial communities from Lethbridge, Alberta, Canada - RJG_02 | ecosystem: Host-associated > Mammals > Digestive system > Stomach > Rumen | place: Canada: Alberta... | reverse complement strand
TCCCTCGCTCGCACAAATTCAGGCATTAAGTTCCCTCCTTTCCGCTAGGATTTTTTCAATTTGTCAATTTGCTTGTCATGTCAGGTATTCTGGACCCTATATATATATATATATATATATATATATCCAATATATTATTAATAACTAACAAATTGACAAATTTTACCGATTTTAAGCAATTTTTGGCTCAAAAAGGCCATTTTTGCTTGTCAAATCGTCCGTGCAATTCCATCAACTCTCGGCAAAATAAGTGACAAAATCAGCCATTTTCGCCATTGTCAACTGCGGCCTCGCCCGAATCCTCAGAAAATTTTTGACAATTGACAAATTCCGCCTCATTTTCACTCGATTTTTCACACTCTTCATGTGGCACACCGCGTCCATGAAGGCTATCCCAAAGGGACTCAAGTGCCTGCTTTTCGTAGCACTTTCCGAACGGGGCAACATCGACGATGCACTGCTTGGCAATGGCAACGGACATAAACCGAAACTCACGCTTAGGAGCTTCAAGATGTGTCACGACGCCGCTAACAGGCGCCACAATACGCCCATCGGCCGCTATATACCACGAGATATCGTTCAGATAGAACCATTCAGGTGTCATATGATTTCCCTCCCATTTCGATCTCATTTTCACTCTCCGAAGCGATCACACCATGCCCATTGAGACTGTCCCAAAGGCTCTCAAGAGAGCTCTTTTCGTAGCACTTTCCAAACGGGAAAACATCCACAATGACCTGCTCCGCCGTCGAGAAATACATCGCACGGCATCCATCTTTCGGAGCAAAGGCATCGCTTGGGCCAACGTAACCTCTAGGCCTTCCGAGATGCCTTACGACGCCAGTAACCGGAGCTACAATACGCCCATCAACCGCCTTGAACCACGAAATATCATCAAGATAAAACCAATCAAGGTCCATGCGATTTTCCTCCTCATTTTTGTTAAATGTGATCTTCTCGCCAATAGCAACTACCTTCGGTTCATTGGCAACATAGCGAGACTTCTTTTTCTTACTCATTGATACACCTCCATAGTGTTTTGATTAAACACATTCCGAACAATCCACTGCTCGCACTGTGCATAAAACGGCATCTCACGAATATCAGTATGACAGTCCGGAAGAAATCCGCAAAGAGCTCCCTGGCCATCGGGACTATACGTACGGTCAAGGAGCTGATTGCAGATCGCGGTAATCTCGTCTGGACCATGGGCTTGCTCCAAGCCGAGATTATCAAACATAACCCAAAACCACTGGTACGCTCTGTCTTCATCCGGATCCCAGAAAATGTTCCACTGAATCCTCTGAGCAATCGCAATCAATGCTTCGAGAAGACTGCACTCGGCTTGTACGCACGTAGCGCTCTCGCCAGTAATGTTTGCAAATTGATTGCGAAGCTCGAGACCATAAAATTCAGTATTTCGGTCAAGGATTAATGAGTAGCGATAGGGGATAGAAAGGAGGATATCAAGAATATACGCGCACCCAGGACGATCTTGGATGTGCATGTAGTTATACAGCCAGGTGATGTATGCGTCGGAGTAGATTGCGAACATCCTGGATGCACCTCCTTTTTATTTGATTTGCTCAAAGTATTCCTTGAAATCGTCGTCCGAAACTATGCCAAACGAATCTTCGCTATAGCGTATGAGCCAGTCGCTCTTGATGATCGGAACCCAGACATCTTCATAGTAGAGCTCGAATAGTTCTGTATCGGCATTTGTCACAGGATTGCATGCTGAATGGTATCCGAGCTTATGATGTACGATCAGATTTATAACCCAACCGGGAATCTCCGAAAAATGAAGCTCACCAGTGTACTGCCAGGCATGAACAGTTTTGGGCTTTGAGCTGTACTTTTCTGAAGCCACAACTTCGGTTTCGCGACGAGCAGGATCGAAGAACGTGAAGTTACTTTTAAACACCTCGTCACTATATAGCAACACAGTGCCTTCATAGGACAACACAAACCAGTCGCCCTTGTCAACGATTACACTGTAGTTGCCCCTCCAGTAATGAACAGCCCCATTTTTTCCAACCTCGATATGGTGCCTCTGAGAACTCTTAACCCAGCTAGGCATGGATTCGGGGTCGCCAGTGTACTGCCAGGCTTCTCCGACTGTGCCGTTTGCATAAATTTTCATCACTTCACCTCCGTAACAGCAATTTCGCCATATGCACGGTGATACTTGACGCACTCATAGTCGGTACCACTGTTGGTATTGCGAACAAAGACTCTGTCAGGTTCCTCCTCATGGCCTGGACCTCTGAAGACCAGATCGTCCGGACAGCCTACGGTGTAGTAGGGGTCTTCGATTCGGTTGTAGTCTTCGTCTGTCCAGACTCCGTCTCCTTCGTAGTAGATTGCGAAGGATTTTTGGAACATTGGGTTTCCGACTTCGTAGTCCTGTTCGGTGATGACATATACGCCGTTACGAAGTCCAGTAGGTGTGAGACCCAAGTAATATTCGCTGACTCCGGAATTGATCTCGATGTCAGCCTCGTGATCGGCACGAGCGGATCCAAGGCTCTCGCTGTCGGACCGTTCTTCGTCCATACGATCACGACCCTGTCCGTACCAATCCTCGAGATCCGCTTGCGCTTCTTCATTGTCAAGCTCCTCCTTTTGGGCGCGTTTATTTGCGCCAAATGATCTTGACGCCGCGCTCTCCTGGCGGAGCATATTGGCGTTCAGCTGATCCTGCCCCGTGAACTTCAGATCCTTGGACATTGCGTTGTAGTCCACGGGAGCGGTAGGGTTTATGGGGTTGTCAAAGACGTTATTGTGACGAATCTGAGCCTTCGGATCGATTATCCAAGGGGGGTTTTCTCCCGAAGGTTTTGGTTCATCAGGTCCTGAAGAATTGTCTTCGGAATTATCATTTCCTGAAGAATTGTCTTCGGAATTATCATCTCCGGAGGGATTATTAGGTTCTTCTGCAGGAGTTCCTGCATCTCCGTCGGCTCCCACATCAAGGTCTTCCTGTGCACGAAATATGATCTCCTTAGCGATTCGGTTAGCTTCGCTCTTGAGATCACTGGCATATTTCTGTGCGTAAGACTGTTTCACAGCGTTGATTTCGTTTTCGAGATTCTCGGCGTTCTTACGATCGCTGTAGTACATACCACCAACAAAACCACCAGCTGCGCCGACAACAAGACCGCCAATGGCGGCAAAGATGAGTTTGGTTTTCACGTCGTAGCTCCTTTCGAACCAAAATACGGCCGATTGCGTCGATAGAAATAGAAATAGAACAGGCTTTTCTCAGACATAAGAGAATCCGGGTCATTGGAAACAACATGGCCAGTTGTATAGACGATCTTTTTCATAGCCAGATCGAACATACTGGTCTTGACAGCTTCGCCGCAAACAGGGCAGATACCACGGCGATCCATCTCGTAGACAAGCGGAACTCTTTTTGCGCTTGGCGGGGTTTTACAAAGAACGTACATTATTTACACCTCCGTCGGGTACGGCTCGGGTACAGGGATTTCATCAATGATACGTCCCCGTCCATCAGTAGTGAGAGGCCCAGGAGTGGTCTCGAGAATTCGTCTACGATTAAGCGCATTGAGTCTTTCGTAGATTGGGCCATCGACATTAAAGTCAAGGAGAATTGCCCTATCATACATGTTCTCAGTGATTGCACGAGACACCATCTTGTAGCCATCGGTGATGCCAAAGTCGACCTGACATTCGCCAGACTCTGGGTCATTGAACCAGCCGACGATCTGGCCCTCTGCTGTCTGGGGGAGATCAAGGGCTTTATAGACCTCGTTGAGGAAGACATATCCTCTGAGGATGAGTAAGTCATCGAACTGCTTCTCCAGATGTTTGAGTTTCATCATGTTGGTTGTCGGGCTCTTGCACCATTCGCGAGAGGACTCGTCGAAATACCTCGCATAGATGCTGTGGCCAGCATGCTCATCGAAGACTCTGGCATTCGTATCGGTCTTTACTTCCCCAGTCTCCTTATCGACATACTGGACAACCTGGCCGGGGTTCATGCCGGTAGAAAAATATCTATCGGCATCCTTACCATAGTTTTCGATCACACGGTCGCGGTATTGCTGAAACGCTTGGTCGAGAGCAATATAGGCACTATAGAGTGCTGCATGACGCTTCGCCATGACATTGTGAGCTGCTAAGAAACAAGTCAAAGAAATAGCCTCGATACCCACAACGGGAGCGTAAACCTTGCAAATATCAAGGACGTCCTTGGCCTTTTCCTGGACCGTGAGCTCAACACCAGAGTCTTTGGCGAACTGAGCAGATTCGACGATGGCGACAGCTTTGGGAGTCTGGTTGACTGCAATGGCGATTGCAGTGACAGAGCCGATACCCCCGAGACCCATAAGGATCTCAGGAGCGTACTGTCTGACAAAGCCACCAAGCCGGATAGCGAACTTTGGGCACTTTGTGAGAAGTTTGATGTTCATAGTTGTGTCTCCTTTGCATGAAATTGATTAAACAGGATTTCCGTATGCATCAACGACGGTGTTTTCATCGTTGTTTACAGGCGGAATATCGGGCTCGGTGATCGTAACGTCCTCGAAAGTCATCATGGCCTTACGGACCGAACCGATATTGCCAGTGATGAAGAGATCCTTTTCGATGCCACGGCTCTTGCCGAGGGTCAGGACAACGGCATTTTCGCCAGTGCGAGGCGAGATGCGGATATCGCCGATTGGCTTACGATCTCCGATACGAGTTCCGCCGATATACCGACGAAGAACATCCACGAGATCGTCCTGGGTGAGAGAAGTGCTGTTCTGAAGAGTAATACGAAGCATTGTTATATCCTCCTTAATTTGCTTTAATGATTCTTGTACGGTTGCGAATGAAGTTGTGAAGGGTGATGGGATTGGCGTGACGGCCGGTAGAAATATCCGACGCCATCATGTCGGATTTCTTACTGAGGAAAGACCGATAGTGATGGAGTGCCATTTCTTCGGATTCTTCGGGATGATCGATGATGTACGAGGCGACAGCTGCGCCCCAAGAGTTCTTACGAACTTGACCAGATACGAGCCCATCAATAGCGGCTCTTCTGCGCTCTTCGATATCAGGCATTGTACCCCTCCTTCGCAACCTTCTCCGCTTCCTCTTCCACCATAGCGTGGAGAATGGCGAGATATACGATCGAGTCTGTGATCTTCTCATGCCACATATCGAAGTTCTTGTTGACCGGAGTGGTATTGATCAGATCGTAGATGGAAACGAAATGCTTGGCCATGAATCCGCCAAGTGCCTGGGCAGGAGAGCAATCTTGGAGCTCCGCAGCCATGGTGAAGTTATGGAGAGCATCTTTTTCAGTGGAATATCCATCGTTTTTGTACTGCATGAGGCCATAGGCATGATCGAGTTCCGTTTTGACGTACTTCAAAAGCTGATCGTGTGTCATTTTGTTTTCTCCTTTTTAGTCATATTTAATTCCATATTTCTCTTCAATTAAATCATGGATATCCAGCTGCGCGGTGACGATATTCGAGCTAATGTCCATATTTATCTCCTGGAGCTTCTTTGTGCCATCGAATATCTCGAGTGTGAGCTTTACAGGAGCAGTGATGTATTTGATTTCTTCAGTCATTGGGCAGATCCCATCCTTTAATCGTGATTGATTGTTTCTATAAAAATGGTGGCAATTTATAGCAATATCCACTAAAAAATCGGGAGGATTAATGGTGGATAAAATGTTAGAAATTGGGAATTTGAGGTTATGCATTGCCTCTGCATATTTGCATACGCTGTTATGGACGCAGTTTTCGCATGGGCAATATACGGTTCGCTCACCCACCGATAATCACCTCACTATAAGGAAGATCTCTGATCCAGTCGCAGAAATCATGCCATTCATCAAGTTTATGGTCCTTCCGCATAGGATAGATGCCTGCGAGAACCTCGTAGTTAAGCATGATTGTTCGTTTCTGATTGTAAGAAGAGGGAAGAAGCTGGATCATCTGCCACCAGGCATGCTTTTGCTCGGATACAAAATGCGTTCGCTCGGAGTCAGTCAGAGTTTCGTCTTTCAAGCGCAAGGCAAGAAGTTGGTATTGATTTCTCCAGTAGTTTAGAGCCTTGATGGTGTACATCAAGACGCTGCACGCCTCGAGATGCTCATGACTGAAATCTTCCAACGCGAACTCCTTCGCCTGAATCTTATGCATCGTTGAGCAGGAGTTGGCAACCGTACCGACCTTGTAGGTATCAAATTCCTTCCACCAATAGAGTGGGGCAGTAATATCTACATACACAACGATCATGCGACGGTACTTGGCGTGGACACTGCCGCCTTTTGCAAGACGCATCATTAGGTTTTTATCCTCAGGACCTACTACAAAGGCATGATTCTCTGCATAGGGCTCATCGTCAGCGTAGAAAACGATATCTTTCCAGTCACTATCAGACCTATCCCACGAGTTCATCGGATTCCGCATCCCGCGGATTGCCGGCTCAAGACCGACTACTTGTGTCTTTTCAAGTTTGATCATATGTGTCTCCTTTTATCGAAGTCTAGCGAGCTCTTCGACTAGATCATGGATGGTTTGCATTACGATCATGTTTTGCACTTCCGGGACTGCGCTTTTATACTTGATCATGTCGATGCACTTAATGCATCTTATAAGTTTGCCATATACGTCTTCGCAATCAGCTCGAATTTGAAGCGACGGGACACGTCCATCAGGAACGAGTATGTGAATATCAACGCCAGTTTCGAGAAGATAGTCTACGAGATCACTGACGTTTGCTTCTGGATTAAGCTCTCTGCTCATTTCTTGAGCCCTCCCTGGTCCAGGTTGAGTTCAACGACAGCCGTGTCTGTAGTAGGAGACACTTGAAAAGTGTAATCGCTGGTCACACCATTGTGTGTCAGACGAACGACCACCTGCTTGAGCTTTCCGATTGGCTGAGGATAGTACTCTTCGCGCTTCATGTAGTCATCAAACATATCTATACTCCTTACTGTAGTGGTACGGCACGAGGCATATCGATGTAATATCCACCGGCCGTAGATTTGATGCTTACTCCGTAGAGGTTCTTCCAGCCATACGTATAGTCCGTGTAACCATTAGACGGCACGCCGACTATCTCAAAGAATGTGCCGAGGCTGCAAGAGCCATACTGCTTGAGAACGTCTGTGATGGAATCGAGTGCAAGTTCAGCCTGTCCTCGATCTGGGATAATCACATCCGTAGGTTTTGTGAGGGGTCTTTGTGACTGCTGGATTTGTGCCATAGCAGGATTCTGAACTCCACCAGTAGAATATCCACCATAGTTTACAGTGGTTGTAGGCACTCCAATTCTGCTCATAGGATTCCAGAAAGGCGTTCCAGCAAACGTAGGATATCCACCATACGTGCCATTCTGAGGCGTTTTGCGACCCTGGAAAAGATAATAGAGCATCGAAATACCGGCACTGAGTAGGGTATTACGAAGACTCGGGATGAGAACATCGTTGACCATGTACTGACCAACGCTATCTGCGCCAGGCGCTATGAATGCATTCCTGAGCTTCTTACCGAACGTCTCTTTCGGTTTGACGACCTTGGCACCGGTCACCACCGGCTTCACGGATGGCTTCTGCACGGGCGACGGAGTCTGCAGTGGTGTCTGTGGGTTCAAGGGTTGGCTGTTTCTTGGCAGGTTGTTTGGATCCATTGTTATCACTCTCCCTATGAATTTGGAATACCTTACTGTTTTCTCTGTTCGGCGGATAATAGGTCGTATTGGCGCGGAACGATCTGATCATAGCCTGGTAGTCTTCATAGCATGCGGGACACAGTTCGAGTTTCTGATCGGCGGTATCTATAGTCTTCCATCCGTACTCAAAAGCCGACAAAACGCTACTACCAGCGTGTTCAACGTCCCCGGGAAAGAACATCTTCGTGCCGCAGTGGCTGCAAATAAAAAGCGCACCAATGTCCATGGTTATACCTCCTTCAGTTTGTTTGAAAAAGGAGAGGCCAATTAGGCCTCGTCCTCCTGCGTCTCCTGAATATCTTCCTTTCGGAATTCGATGGAATTCTTTAGAGCATCGATACCATCGGTGAGTGCATCTACTGTACGCTTTGCTCCACTGCGAAGTATGGCCTCAGTGCCCATGGCCGTGCACACGCCAGCGCAGACAGAGGTCGTGAATGCGAATGCTCTTCCGAGCTTCGTCTTTCCATACCCCGTCTTCATCATGACGGCGCACAAGCCAGTAACACCACCGGTTACTCCAAGCTGTGCCAGATAGGTGATAACACCAGCGATAGTCTTTCTGTTGTTTTCCATGTGTAATTCCTCCTAATATAAATATTTTGGTTTACGCATAATGCACGTAAATTTTCACGCGAGGGTCTTTGCGTAGCACTCAAGCGCTCGGATGATTACCTGCGTATCACGCCACTTAAACTCATGATCGGTCCGTTCTCTTGCAGTCATGTACTCGAGCTGTCCGGAACACGCCTGCATCTCCATCACGTGCTCCTGCTCTTTCTGCTTTGTGAGGATGCTGTTTACCAGCTGAAGCTCATACTCTTTATCCATTTTTACCTCCACCTGAAATAAAAGAAGAGACCATTTCGGCCTCTTCCTCCTCGATGATGTACACTCCTAGTGCCAGATCTGCGATCTTGCTCATCGGTTTTGCCACCTCAGATATCATCTGATCCAGCGCGTAACCAACGCCTGCACTAATTGCCATGCATCCGACTTTCTGGATAACTTTTTCTCCTAAAGTCTTTGCGACAGGCAGTGCGGCTTTGGCCGTAGTCCAGATTACTTTATCTGCTGCGGCTCCGAGTCCCAAGCTCACAAGTGAACTAAGCATTCTATCACCTCCATATTGGAGTAGAATTAATACGCGTCACAGCTTACCCTCAAGTTTATGTTGCCTTACGAGAGCTTCGAGCTCACTCTTGAAAATCGGATACTCCTCACCCACTTCTATGAATTTATTAGACAGCTCATCGAATTGCTTAAGCTCATCTGAAATATCCAGAACGAGTCGGCAAAGAGCTTTTTGCTCTTGGACGTTCATTGGCGCAATGATCTTGGATTCTGCATAATTGCGAACTTTCGCAATATCAATTTCGTTCATACAGTCCTCCAGTTCTGAAGAAAAAAGGAGAGGCCTAGTTGGCCTCGTCCTCTTTCAGTGCGTCGATGACTTTCTTTGACTGATTGACAGCCTTCTTGAGTTCTTGCGTGGATGCGCCCTTAGTTACCATGTCGGCAATCTTATTGGACATCGCTTCGAATACCGAACTCTTGATGCTTTCCATCTCTTCCATGTTAAACATAATTTTGTCACCTCCGTAATGGAATAAAATTTATAAACGAAAAAGGAGAGGCTTATTAAGCCTCGTCCTCCTCTGCAGGTGCATCCTTTTCAGGTTCTTCCACAGGATTCAGTTCGCATCCGTGAAGCCGCTCGGCGAGTGTGAGTTTGCGACCCGGAACCACCGCTTGGATCCGTTTGCCCTTCTTCGGTTTCTCAGACTTCGTGTCCCCATTAGAGTCAGCGTTCTTGGCCTTCTTGTTCTTGACCTTCTTGATGACAACGGCGGTCAGTCCCGCAATAGCGGCTGCACCGAGTCCCAAGACGGCAAGACCCAATTTGCCATCAGAATCGTTTTCCTCTTCGGGGATCGCTTCCGTCTGATCGTCCAGCTGAATAGCTGCCGGTTCAGTGATGGTCGTGGTCAGCGTACCGTCCTCGTTTTCCACGGTTTCGATCGTGACGTTCTTGTCTTCCATTTTAGTGTTCCTCCTTTTAATATTTATGCATATTCTGCATAATAACATGAAAAAATTACGCGTCAGGATGATTCTCGTACTCTTTGATTTCTTTTCTCCAAATTTCGAGCTGTTCGTCTACGGATGGATCTCGAGGCATGCCCTTTTTCATAAGATTCTTTTGTGCCGTCTCAAGCATGGACGACCACAGTTGAAGATTTTCCAAACTAGGCATTGTTCACAGCCTCCTTCAGCGCGCCAAGTTGAGCTTCGATACCAGCGACGGCCTCAAGATAACTTCTATGGGCATTCCAAAGCTCTTTTGGTGGATTCTGATTGCGCTTTGAATATCCAGAGATCGCTTCTGCGAGACCTTTGAGTCTCATAGCAAGGAATTTATGCTGAATATTAAGCCGCTTCGTGTCGCGTTCGATTGACGATTCCCAGTAGGACAAATACTCTTTCGGAATCTCAATTGGCTTTTCAATCGGCCTCCGAATAGTCTTTTTCTCGTTGATAACATCTCGAAGCCACCGCCTCTCTTGATCTGTCATCGGAGCCCTCGGACCTTGAAACGCACTATATGGCGATACAATAACTTGTTTCTTTTTGCTCATAAAAGTAAGAGGCCCATAAAGGGCCCCTCTACACCTCCTCATTTACGTCCCATGGCACCAAGAAACCTTCGTCTCTTAGTAAGCCAAATATCAAGCTGCTCGTCTCTATCCCTTCAATCGAGAAAGGACGGCTTCGGCTTGTAGTTGTAGTCAATCATGAGTACGGGCTCGCCATCTTTAACGGTCGAATGCTTCACAATGCTGAGCATGTCTCCGCTCCCGTGGCAATCCCAAACAAGATCACCGAGAGTCTTGTCGACCTGTTCGCATCCGAGGATATCTAGCCACTCGTTAACCGTGCAGGTGCCGTCCTTGATGAGCCAATTGTTGAACTCATTAAGTTTCTGATCGATATCAATGCTGTTGCTCCAGAACGTTTGGCCAGTGAGGCCTTCAACGCATCTGAACAGCTGTTGACCGTTCGGACCAACCTTTACCGGCATACGGTTCGCTCCCTCCCAAGGCGGAATATCGTCTGTCTTATCCTGAGCGATCTTGTCCTCGATCTCTGCTGCCTTTTGCTCGCCGAGAAGCTCCTTAACTTTTCCCTTGTACTTGTCGAGCTCCTTGCGATTGAGTGCATACGCTGCGGCGATCGTTTCGATGCGAACCAGCTGCATATGATTCGCTCCGATCACACAGCCCGCACCAGTAACAGTGAGCGCCGCTGCCGGAATGTAGTTCTTCCACTCGGCCTTGATGATGTCCTTAGTCGACGGCGTCTCCTCCATAGCATCGACATCTCGGACGCTCTTGACAGTGGCCTTTCCGGTAGCATAGATTGCTCCGCCGAACGAAACGAGTCCTGCGGACATGAGAAGTGTAGGTCCATTCTTTCTGATGAATTTTTCTACGATTTTACCAATTTCTCTGATTTGCATAATAGTATACCTCCTAAAAATTGTACTCATAATGGAGCGGAAAAAATGAGAGGAGTGATATACAGTCCGGACTCAAACCGGAATCTCTTAGTATAAGCGCTCTTATCAATTAAGCTACTGTTTATCTTCCATATTGGAATCAAAAAAGCTCGCGACGTGGCCAAAGAACTTAGTCAGGCATCGGCCGCAGAGACAATAATTCATTCGCTCCATTGGTTTATCATCAAGGAATATAGTGCTGTTGTTTTTCATTTCAACGCTCGTAGAGAAAACATCAACAGAGTACAAAGGACGAGGTGGTTTTAAGTTATCCTCAAACCCACAGTAATCACATTTGATTTTTACCATTGCGTTTTACGAAGCTCCTTTCGTTGGTTCCGCAAATTATAGACACCAAGTCTGCATCGGAAGCAAATCTTATAGTGCTCATCGTTGATTGAGAGGTCGATTTCGGGCCCAACAATCAGAGTTCCACACCAGTCGCAGGTGTTTTTGATCTCGGTGATAGGAAGTCCACCGCAATCGCACTGCTCACCAGGATCCAAAATGGCTCCACAATACGGACATTCGCGAGTACCGTTTTTATTTCGTTTCATTTGAAATCCCCCTGTTAAGCTGGCATCGATCTTCGAAAACGCATTTCTCGACGTCACATTTGAGTACAGCATGCGTGCAGTTGCATTGCTTAAAATTTGATTCCCGATTATCTTTTCTGCAATACTTTTTATCCCTGTAGATATCGCAAAATATCTTCCCGGAGCACATCATTTGAAATCATCGTCCTTCCGATTGGTAATTTTTGTTATTCCGTCAAAAATGAAATAAAGCGCAATGATAATTATCATTATCGGCCAGAATAAAGCAGTGGCAACCATAGTTCCTTGCTCATCGGAGTCAAGATCATCAAAGCTCCTAACAGAATATCCGCGTTCAATTCTGAAGTACCTCGACATGATGACAGTAATGATTATGCCGATTACGAAATACAAAGTGATCCACATTAAGATTTTCATCTCTTCAACCCCACTACCAGTTTGCCATTCTCAAGAGTGAGTGACGGCATCTTCTTTTTTGTTACCTGGGCAGTCTCTTTTACTGCATTTGCTACGGTCTCACGAATTTCATCAGTATCAACTTCAGGACGATCTGCCCTAAAATATCTTCCGACTACGAATCCTGCGAGAAATGCCATCCCGACCTCGATCATATACGGTCTATACATCTTAGCGAGTTCCTTCATTGTTTTTGCACCTCCTATAACCATTCATTGCAGTATGTCTTGTGATTCGAAATATTTGCGCAATGTCATTCCAGGCCATGCCTTTTTCATCGCGACACTTCACGATTGCCCTATCTCGATCGGCAAGTGAATTGTATCCATCGTTTACGTATTTCGGCTTTGTATGATTACGAACAGTGCCGCGGCTAACTCTGAACCTGTCAGCAATTTCTTTTATATAGTATCCTTCATTACGGAGCCTCTGCATCTCTCGTATCTGTTCGTATGTGACATTATAGCATCCGAGTTTTTTACCACCCATAGCGCTTCACCTCGACATCCGTCAATTGCGTTCCTCTTTTGATGGCTTCTTCATGGTCGTTGACGAAGATATCGACAACTCCATAGCGTGGTCCCGTATCTTCAACAATGTAATCTCGTCCGAAAATAGTGACGATCGATCCTGGCTGGATAAAGCGTCGGTTAGCTGCGACAGTACGGCCCTCCGTAGGCATCCGACCAGATGACGTAGGTCCCCCTGAGTAAGATCCGCAGCATTGTTCACAATTGCAGTAATATGTAATTCGCACGTTGGTAATGGCGCTTGCTGGCTTTTCTCCAGCATCCCGAACCGATTTGTTGCTTTCGGCATTTCTTTCGTTGGCATTACTTTGTGCAACCTCCCTTTCAAAAATATCGCCATTATTGGCTAAATACTTGAATTTCCCATCAAAACGAGGGCTCTGTAGCGATTCTGATGGTGCCTCAACGATCTCTGGGTCGTTTGGAGGTGCGCTATCGTCTGTATTCAGGAGCATAATGCTACCAATTGTAGCTAAAACGATAACACAGACTGCAAATACCAGATACATTGTTGCGAATATTCCATCAAGCAATTTGCTCATGTAAAACCCTCCTATAAGGAATGTGGTAGACTGAAGTTTGCCTCTCAATCTCGAGAAGGTCCTCCAGTCTACCAATTCCATCGTAGATTTGACCCAAACACTCCTCGATAATCTCGGCTTCGCTCATTTGAGGAGGTTCGTCCGTACAGTCCTTTGATTCTGATGCGGCTTCCTTGAAGTTCACCCAACCAATATCAATAAGATAGTCTTGAAGAGAGCTTCTGGACTCAACTTCTCCATAGGAAATTGCGTTTGTAACTGCATATGTTGCGAGAACAAGCTTTCTGGACATAATACTGTTAGAATTATAAATTTTTCGCAGTTCTCGCTCTAGCTCCTTCGGCAACATTATCAAATATCCTTCGGAGAAACACTGTAGTTGATGTACATCGTGTCTTTTCCGTCAATATTTGCTATATAGGGTTTAATATCAACCCAGCTATGGCCGGTAAAAGCCGAATCATCGGCCAGCATAATATCATCCCACCCGAGCTGATCACCGAACTGACATCTCTTACCCCCGATGAGGTACAGGAAATGGTTTAGCGTGCACTCACCAGACTCTTTAAGCATCTGATTAACAATCAGTTGCGCATAAAGAAGCTTATCGGTTGTGAGGCGGATAAATTGTTTAGAGTAAGGTTCCCAGATCTCGAAGCTCTGGTCAGTGACGACCTGAATATCTTTCTTGGTGGCTTCTTCAATGATTTCGTCCGCTTTCTTGTCACCAAGTTTCTCACGCATGGTCTTCTCAAGGTCCTTGTACTTACCGCTATAGACCGCGGCGAGAGCGGAAAGGGCAGCTTCTTTCTTGAGGTGAACTTTGTTAACCGCCACAATGCATCCAGCAGTTCCGACTGCAGCAGCAAAGGGAGGAATCCAGTATTTCCAGGTCGCCCGTGCTTTATCGAGAGTGTCAACGTGTCCACCTTCGAGCTTTTCAAGCTTCTGGCATTTATTGGTTGTCTCTACGGTTGCCTTAATTGTAAGGCCAACGGTTGCGGGAACGCCAACAATGGCAAGTCCTGTGAAGATCTGAGCGGAGTGAGTTTCAACCCATCTTCCGAGAGGCTTAAGTGTGCTAATAATATTCATGTACTAATCTCCTTTCGAAAATAAAAAGGGGAGACTCATTACGAGCCTCCACCTTTCGGTGTACTAATAGAGTGGTCAACGAACAGACGTTTGACGATCCACATCACGAGTATTGCCGCTGCAAGGTTTGGGCATGGGATGCTCAGAACCAAGATCGCGATGAATACGAGTAGTAGCGATATATCTCTTTTCTGTTTCATATATTTCCTCCTTTTATAGTACTCATAAGGAGGACAAATTTTTACGCGTTAGCTCGGGAATGATAATGCTGTGAACCCAGAGCCACGTACTCCGTCTGGACCGTAGATATTGGCAATATCTGGTCTCGATTCAAGAAATGATCGACGATATCCAACTTCAGGAATAGGCATCGTCATTCCCTGCTGCTTGAAATACTTTATCGTAGCTGTATACTTACGATCAAGATAGTCAACAACATCTCTGACATACTCCTTAGACGCCAAAGCGAGATTCGGGCATAGAGTGTTGAAGTCTTGGCTAAAGCCAGATAGTAGACCATAGAGCGATGCATGTACCACCTTTTGTTCCTGCGATTTAAATCCTTGGCCGAATTGATCCCAATAGTATTTGGGTGCATGCGTATCGATTTGATTGAAATCCATACTTCCTCCTTAATGTATAACATCACTTATACGATTAAACAAGTAGACAATAAGGCCGCTGAAAATGAACCAGCTAAAAGCTTCCATGTGCTTCCTCCTTACAAAGAAAAAATGGGAGAACAGCGATCTACCGATCTTTAGTGCCTTTTTTCGGCAGATCGATGAGCGTTCAATCCCGTTTAACGGTACCTCAACCACTGGATGGTCCATCATTAGCAAGATCATCTCGCTTGTGGATTCATCCGGTATATCGGTTCCTTTCCATTATATAGGAAAAAATTTACGCGAGATCGAGCGCTTTTGTAATTTCTTTAGCGCGTTCTTTGATTGTATCTGTTGCGAGAATATTAGGAATGCTATTCATTACGGCGATCTGGTTTGCTATCTTAAGTTGCTTGTTCATGACATGAAGTTCTTTGACAATCGACTCAAAGCAATAGACCATTTTCTCGTTAGGATCGTGCATTATTTTTACCTCCTTTAAATGTCTATGTATTTTGCAAGATTAGCCATCTCTTCGAGAAGCGTATTCCATTGCATAGCTTCTTTTTCTGTTCTGCATTGAACCGGATCCATTTTAAATTCACGCATAAGTTCGGCAAGCCGAATCTGGTTTGAAATTTTCATTTGTTGAATCAGCTCGTCCATTTGCTCGGATGTTACTGGCATATCAGTACCTCTTCTTTACTTTCTGTTCTTTCGTTTGCTGTTCTTAGCCATTTTGGTGCGTATTCTTTTAGCGGCTTTGGTTATCTTCTTTTTGCCACCATTGTGCCTTGATTTTTTGGGTCCAAGCCTAGTGAGATCGTATAGAGGATTACCATCAACAGGCATTTCAGTATCTCCTTTCGAGTATAAAAGAAAGAGGCCCATAAAGGGCCCCTCCTTTAGATAAACTTGTGCAGCATCTTTGTGGCAAACTGGAATCCCTTTGTACGGATTACCTTTTCCGATTCTCCAACCAGCGTCAGAAAGATCGCTCCGAAGCCGGCGAACGTTCCGACGCCCAGCTTGACGTAGTCTCTGCGTTCATCTGACTTGATCTTCTTCTCTTCGTTGTTGAGTTTGTGCACTTCGTTATTGGCCCGAATGGCCTCAATGTTAGCACGTTGCTCATCCAACCCGAATCTCGTGTCATTGTCTTCGAGCGACTGAAGTTTGCTAAGCGTCTGGAGCAGCTTGTCGTACTCATCCGAGCCAACCTTTGCAACCGCGAGTTGATCCTGAACCTTCAAGATCTCCGTTCCGAGTTTTCTGTTGTCCATAAAAATACCTCCTTAAAAATTATCCATATTAGAGTCGAAATCTTCCGCGAATAGGTCACTTTCAATCTCTTTTAAAGACTTTTCACGACGCTTCTGAATATCGAGCGTTACTTTCCTAAGTTTGCTGATTTGGTCTAGTGGACAGTCGAATGCGAAGGAATATCTGTCTCTGTCTGGTCCTTCATAGATATATAGGGTTCCAATACCCATGGGTTCGGGATCGTTTTCGATCTTTGGGTGTTCATGAAAATACTCAAAAATCTCATAGCCGGCAAGAAACCCTAATCCAAACCCGATTACTAATAATAAAAAGTCTGCCATAAAAACCTCCTTAAAAATAAAAATAGAGATAGAGAGACCAGCTTTTCAGCACGGTCTCCCTACCTGGAAAGGAACACGGTCAGGCCATTGTTATGGCCTCTGAAATCATTTCATGCGCTCCCGTACGTAGCTTGTGATTGCGATTGCCAGCACCAGGACGATAATGGTCGTTGCCACAAAGCTAATGCCAGTGGTTAGGACCATGATCGCTCCGATGATGCTAAGTCCAATCAGACAGATCACGAATAAGCCTACGCTCCCGAGAGCAATTAAGATATGTTTCATAAAATCCATATAAATACCTCCTTTATTCCTTAATCCATAAAGGAGAGAAAATTTTGCGCGAAAAAAGAAAGAGGCCTAATCGGCCTCAATCTCCTTGTCCTTTTTGAATTTCTGTTTGATGGCTTCGAACTTTTCTACAGCCTTCGCTTTGATCTCAGGATTCGTGAGCATCACTGCCCCGGCAGCAAGTGCCGGAACAATGACCTGCCCGATCCAGAGTCTCGCTTCTCTGAGAGTCTCAATCTGTTTGTAAGTCATGTTACAGTCCTCCTTAAGTAATAGTCATAATGGACGAAAAAAGTATCGCGAAAAAGAAAAGGGGACGCAAAGTCCCCAAAGGTTAGTCCTTGCTGCTAAGGGCTATCTGGTCCTCAACGGCTTTGGCATAGCCTTCGCGTCTTGCGTCCTCGATTTCTGCATTACGTTCCTTGTTCCTTCTGCTGTGGAATTCATCTGCATGCTCCATAATGATACTCGTAGCCAAATACTCCGCCTGATACCGCGATAAGCCGATCGTTACTTCATAGTAATGCATGCCGGCAGTGTATTTGTCTTTATAGTCAAACGCATAGCCGCCACGATGTGCATATTCCATGTAGTCACGAACCTTATCGAAGTCTCTGATTTCGCATGTGCACGTAATATCCTTCTTACCGAACATGTTGTATTCCTCCATAAAGTTAGATTTTTGGATCGTAATCCATATTAGACCTAACTTTTTACGCGAAAAAGAAAAAGAGGGACAAAGCCCTCTTAAAACGTCAAGCAGCAGTATCGTCGACAACTGTCAACTCCATGGACTGCTTGGTCTCTTCAAGTTCTTTGTCCTTCTCGGAAAGCGCTTTTGCGATCCAAATCTTCTTCAGGATGCTCAGGCCATGAATCAATGCAGGAATTCCGGTCATCACCATCAGCAGTTCATAGCGCTCATGAATGCAAATATCATTGCTGATCATTAACCAGCCAATGAGTGCCGTCATGAAGCCGCCATAAACGGTCATAGCGATACCATAGAAATTCTTCATAATGTTCTTCATAGTTTTAATCTCCTTTAAAATTAATTTTTGTCTGGAATCTATCCAGCCTTTCCATTATAAGGAGACAAAAATACGCGTCCGTACAGGTCTTGAAAAAAGGAGAGGCTTATTCAGCCTCGTCCTCATGCAATATAGTAAGGAGTTTCTCTTCTGTGCTTGATGCCAACTCAAGTGCTAATCCAAGAGCTTTCAAAGATACTATGCGGTATGCAAATTTCTTTGCTGGATCGTCGGCCTCGTTCGCTAAATCATCTAGCTCATTGCCGATCTCCTCAAGATACTTTGCAGTTGCATGGTCTGTGAGAGACTCTCTAAGGATTTCCATAGCCCTTTCTTCAGTCATAATTCCTTACCTCCATAATTGTATTTGGTTACCTATAAAGGGGCGAAAAAATAATGCGAAAAAGGAGAGGCTTATTCAGCCTCGTCCTTATTAACTGGGAGTTTCTCTGATGCGATTACCATCTGCTCGAGTGCCGATGTGAGAACGATCGCAGCGGCCCTGCGGTATGCAAGTTTCTTTGCGGGATCATCAGCCTTGTCCGCCAGATCATCCAGCGTACGACCGATCTCCTCAAGGTTCTTTGCAACCGTATAGTCTGCGAGAGACTCTCCAAGGTTCTTGAGCATTTCGATAATGTCCATAAATGTTCCTCCTTAATAAATTTGTCATTATGGGATGAAAAAATAAAGCGACAAAAGGGGAGGCCTAGTTGGCCTCGTCCTCTTTTGGTAGCCACCTAAATGCGCAGGCAAGCTCACATAGCAGACTACGGTCATACCATCGATCCCTATCTGAAATAAATGTTGCCACACGGTCTTCACGGTTACCGATGTCTCCGAGTGCTTTGTCAATAGTGTTGAGTTTGTCAACAAGAGATTTTATCTCCTCAATATCTTGAGACATTAAGATTTCTTGCTCGACATCAACCTTCTTTTGTTCAAGCCCGGATACGATTCCGTAAAAGACGCTGGCAAACGCTTTACTAAGGATTTCCATAGCCCTTTCTTCAGTCATAATTCCTTACCTCCATAATTGTATTTGGTTACCTATAAAGGGGCGAAAAAATAATGCGAAAAAGGAGAGGCTTATTCAGCCTCGTCCTTCTCTGATCTCTAAAAGGGTGTTATGTAGTCTTCCAAATAGGTATAGTGAATCATCTAGTATGTCGTCATCATTTACGATTTTGCCACATATCCACAAAATTCCAGTACCGGCATATGCGAACAATAAGGCAGTCATCCACATGACACATATGATCATTCCAAACAATCCTGAAATGAAATAACGCATAGGTATTCCTCCTTTAGTTTAGTCGTAATAGAGACAAAAAATAATGCGAAAGAAAAGAACCGCGCTTTCAGAAGCGTTTGCCTCCGATTCGGGTTCTAATCTTGGAAAGTTTACTTCTTCAGTTGATAGTAGATCTCAAACTGGCCAAACTCGGCATCGTACATGAAGCGCGGCTCCTGTTCCAGATCAAGTGTCTGGAAGAAAGCATTCGCTTTGTCAAAGTTGCCAAATGTTTTGTAACCCATTTTGTATTCCTCCTATAATGTGTTTTTAGTGGTTTCTTTCCATTATAAGAGTGAAAAATAACGCGAAAAAGAATAGACCCTAAAAGTCTATTCTCTCGATGTAATCAGCATATTGCTGCAATATGTACATATATCCTAGTAGCGTTGCATCGTTTCTAACCCGTCCAGTTTCGATGTTTCGCACAGTACCATTGGATACGTGGAGCAAATTTGCCACATTATCTTGAGATAGTTTAAGATCTATTCTTCTTTTGATGCATGCTTCCAAAGTTTCATCATAGCTCCAGTTCGAAAGCGTATCGACAATTGCATTTCGTTTATTAGCAAATTCTTTATACTCTTTCGAAGCAGTAGCCATTCCGAAAAATTCCATAACATTCACCTCCTATAAGGAGACAAAAATATAGGCGAAAAAAAAGAGAATGGGCTCAAATGAGTCCAATCTCCTCCAGGATGGGTGCATAGTAAACGGTGTAAATTGCAGTTCCCATGGATTTCGCAGGATCCTTATAGGTCTCGTACGTAGCGTTGATACCGGTCTTGTTGATCGCGATGCCATCGAATCTCGTCTCCACCGGAGATGTAAATCCGTAAGCCATATCTGCGAAAACAAGTCCAGTGATCAGCGCAAACAGCAGCGTGATCGTCAGAATCGTGTTCGAAATCAGTTCAATAATGGTCTTCATAGTTATTTACCTCTTTCATTTTTATTAAGCACCTAGTGCCCTTTCCTATAATGCGAGGTAATTTTTACGCGACTAATTGAAGATAAAAAAGAGAGACCGAAGTCTCTCAGCGAAGTTGTGCATATATGTCCATGATTTCGCCACGTTGTCTCCAATACTCATCATTGGTTATCTCTCCAACCATCATCTTGTCGAACAACTCAAAATCAAGATCGCATAGTGCATTCTCATCTGGGGTTCTCTCGGTCTCCTTTTTGTTGAGAAGATCTACAAATGCTAGAACCATCTCTGCTTCAGAAGTTATCTCGTTTATCCCAGTTGTATTCACAGAGATTTTTGTCTGCGGTTCTTCCGGTTCGACAATTTCAATTCCAAAAAACTTTTCTAGCAACTTCATAAAATCACCTCCATAAAAGGGTGAAAAAATAATGCGAAATGGTCCTCCCGGCAGGACTCGAACCTGCAACCAACCGGTTATGAGCCGGCAGCTCTACCAATTGAGCTACGGGAAGAAATATAATAACCCTGAGGACCTCAAGTAAGCGAGGTGAGTCTCTAGCATCCGAAGGAGTAAAGATGCCGAATTCAAGACTCGAGAGGCCCTCAGGGTTATTAACTAGGTATTACTGCTCACTGCGATGCGCAAAGGAATCTTTCTTCTTGTGCTTCGCGTAAGACTCTTTAATGATGTCTATGCTCATCACGGCCTGTTCGTTCGGAAAGTCCGGGTGAGCTTCGCAGTACTTCTCGTAGAAGTCAATCTGCTGCATCAGCTGGTTATACCATTCGTGGGTGTGCGTCGTTGGCAAGATACAAATCTCGTCGGCCGCAAGTACAATTTTCCGTCTAGCCGACACAGCTTGGTCTTCGAGTCTTTGCTGATCCTGCATATCATTTTGACGCTCGATATCATTTAACCGTTTTTCGATTTTATCGAGGCGGTTGTTTTGCGTTTTGAAAAGGTTACTCCCAATCCAGTTGAAGAATGTCGCCCATGGATTGTGACGTTTGGAAAGCCACTGTACGAGCGACATAATGATAATGATCGAGAGCAAGCCGAGTACTGCCACTCCTTGGATGTTTAGCAAGAGCTCGGTTGATTCCTTCAACATAGCTTACCTCCTAGGGCTTATGTTTCGTCAGGATACTTCTCACGAATAGAAGCTTTAGCGATGGCGATGAAGTCTTGGAGTTTGCCGGCTACATCTTCTTTGCCTTCGGCGCTATAGTCGAGCCAAAGCTGGTTAGCCTGATCAACTGTAAGCATCTCGGTAGAGTTCTCAGGCCAGTTGATAAGAAGCTCCGTTTCATATGCCTGGCGACGCTTTTCGGCCGGAGTAGGTTCGGGAGGAGCAGGAGGCTCGGGGATGGGAAGCGGTTCCCAAGAGTCGAGCTGCTCATATTGATCGCCATAAGGACTTCCAGGATTGGAAACCGTACGGTGAGTCAGATTGCCGAATGGGAGGTTCCCGAGAGGCATCATTTCCTCCGGAACGAGACACCAACCTTCGGGAATCTTAATTGTCGCGTTGTAGATCGTCTGATTGTTGTGCGATCCGTTTTCATTCTGTTTGATTTCAAGAATGGTTTGCATAGTAGGGCGCCCTCCTTTGCACTTGCGATTACGATGCTTGTGGTTATGCTGGGATTAATTTACACGTGTAACGCTGGGATATATGTGCTGCTACTAAAACAATATGGCTTATTGCGCTAGTAGTTAAAATTATCCTTGACCGCGCCCGCCGACCGGCCAGGTGCTACGGGTTGCAGACATGCTGGCGTGAGAACCAGGGTAGCATTGGGACTTGGCCGTGCACAGCCTCACCCAATCCGCGCCAAGGGTAACTTTAGGATTAGCGTAATAATTGAACCAAATAATAAATACAATATATGTTGTTACTGGGCGCCGTTTATTCGCAATACCAAAAAGTGAATTGGGAACTCCGAGCGCATTACTCGTGTCGACAACTCCGTATTTGAAGTTAAGAAGTTCAATACTTAGAGACACGAAATTTATGAGCTATAGAAATGGCAACCTGTCTCCAAAAGTTCAACAAGATATAATAGTCGATATAAAAAATAGTACAGCAGTAAAAGTCATCCCAGTGCTTTCACTATCTCCCAAACAATCTGCCGGTACATGGGCTGCTTATCGTGAAGTGCTATTTTCTATCGACGGAACACTGGACGGGCTATTTGATGCGTTGGTTGTAAAATATATCTATCGGCTAAGTGATCTTAGCTATGCGACAGTCACGGATGAAAAACCGAATATTTCGAGTGTTCCCGGCACCGCTATTGCGTATGTATAATTTTTAAGAAAATCCAACAACTTTGTATAAAGTATTTGACATATTATGTAGCAAAACATTTGCATATGACCCTACATGAGCTGCTTCGGTGTTGTCGCCAGCAATGCTTGTACAGTAATATCCACCAAATACTACAGTATTGTCTATGAATTTAACAGTTTTGATTTTGTATAAAATAGAATCGCTGTTGGGGATGAAGGAAACCTCAGCAACATTCTCGGTATCTGTTGGAACTGTAGTAAAGTTAATCTCAAATGCATTATATCCCGATCCAGCATATGATCCCAATTTTGGGTTGCTTAAATCACTGTCACTAGAAACTTCTTCCATTATTGAAGTTCCTCTTAAATAAAACGTCGGAGTACTTGTAGAATATGTCCGGATGTAACTGGATGAATTGTATACTTTACTGATAGTAAACACCAATACTGAATTTACTGGCTTACTAAATGTTAGAGTTTGTCCAGACTGGGCATATATACATTTTGCATAGTAAGTATTGCTATCTCGTTTCTTTGAACCGGATTCTAAAATTTGATATCCATTAACTGATCCGTTGCCAGTATATGAAAGTATCTGAACAGATGCATTTTCATTCAACAAACTGCTTATGGAATTCAATTTTCGCCAACTATGTCTTTATAAACTTATTACTAAACCCCTCGCTGAAGGGTAGGCGTGCAGCAAGACGTCCATTCGTGATCGGAATTTCATATATAAATAAGTTGCTGCCGTTTGCTTGAACTATCGCAGATAATAAAATTCGGTCTGCGGTGCATTCTAGAACCGTTCCATATGACGTCACGCCAAACTTCAAAGGAAGTTGAAATGCTGATGCAAAGATTACGTTTTCACCCAGATCAGACAGTTCTTTGTCCATCGAAAAGATGGCATTGCCATTATATAGATCGTCTGCCGATTCTGCAAAGACCCATCGATTATTACTACTCATCCCAACATAAGTGCTATTTATATGAAGAAGCTTTGATATACCCA
>Ga0256405_10005062_pt1 | contig 23507 bp, 31 predicted proteins | sample RumenRJG_02DNA_FD_189096 | JGI IMG/M metagenome (GOLD analysis project Ga0256405, IMG submission 189096) | Bovine rumen microbial communities from Lethbridge, Alberta, Canada - RJG_02 | ecosystem: Host-associated > Mammals > Digestive system > Stomach > Rumen | place: Canada: Alberta... | reverse complement strand
GTTTAAACCAAGAAATTGGCACAGATACAGGAGTAGTTATTAGATATAGAAAAAATTTAAAGGAAATATCCTGTGAAGAAAATTGGGATGGGGTTGTAACAAAACTTTTGCCTGTTGGGAAAGACGGAATTTTGCTAAATGAATTAGAGCCTGATAGAAGTGTTTATTTATCTTCTGCACAAAAGTATTCTGTGCCGTACACTAAAACTGTTTCTTTTTCACAAGATAATATAGAGGAAGAAGATTTTAAAGATGAAGACGGAAATACTGATGAGGTGGCTTACAAAACCGCTTTAGTTGAAGATTTAGAGCTTCAAGGTATAAAATACTTAGATGAAAGCTCCAAGCCAAAAATAACGTATACTCTAAGGGCTGACTTAGAAAATATTACCGACATTGGCGATACAATCGAGGTAATTCATGAGCCGCTTAGTATCAACTTGACGGCTGCGGTTGTGGCTTTTGATTATGATTGCATCCTTAAAAAGTACACGGAGATTACCTTTGGAAATTTTCAGAAGACTTTGTCAAGCCTTCTAGCTGATGTAAATAATCAAACAAATGAGATAGTAACTGAACAGACAAATCAATTAATGAATTCTTTTAGTGATGAGTTAGCTGCTTCTACCGACGAAATTTGGGATGTTTTGGACGGTTACAACATTATTTACGAAGGCGACAAACTTTTTATTCTAGATAGATTGCCTAAAATGGCCTCACAAAACGTCATATTGTTTGACGAAAATGGTCTAAGCATCTCGTATAACGGGATTTATGGGACTTTTTTAAAAATATTTGATATTAAAGGGTCGATAAATTTTTCGCCCTAAAAAAAGGTTCTGTGGGGCGTTGTAAGCCTTGGAAAAGCTAACAATCATCAAGGGTCTATAAAACTTTTTAATGGAGCAAATGAGCTTCTAGCAGAGTTTACAAAAGACGGCATAGAGTTTTATGGGGCACTAAATTACTATGCTGTTTCAAATAGAGAGCACTTTTTTGCGGCGTATGACAGTGAAGGAAACACTTTAATTGATATAAAAAACGACAAAATTTCTGCTAAAAAAGGTGAATTTAAAGAGCTGAGTATTGGCGAAAATCTAAGATTTTTAACAAATTCAAGCGGTGCAGGAATTTATTTAAGTTAGGAGGTAAAATTTTTGGGCACTTTAGTTGCTACTTTAAGTACTAGAACCGAAGAAAATATAGATGTTAATTGGGTTGCTGAAAATAGTTTAGATAAACTTTGGTACTCAATAGACAACGGTCAAAGTTACGTACTAACTGACCAAACAGGTATTGATGGTTACTTAAGTTTTTACGACTTAACGCCAAACACAGAATATAAAATAATCTTAAAAGGCGCCGAAAAAAACGGCGCTGTTATTTTTTCTGAAGTTTTAGATATATCAACCTATGACTACCCTTTTTGCAACCAAACTCCAGATTTTACAATTGGTGAAAAACTGACTTTAGGTTTTTACAACCCTTTAGAGCGTGAAATTACGGTGAATTTAATAGGGGCTGATGGAAGCATAATAAGCAACGACACTATAAACGTCAGAACTTTAACAGGATTTATAGATGAAGTGACTATAGATAGGCCTTATAAAAGCATAAAAACTTCGGCATCGGCGCAGTACAGTGTTAAAGTTACATATTCAGATGAATCTATAAAAACTACAGAAGGTGGGCACTATAGTGTAGACAAGTCAATTTGCGCACCAACTTTAGACAACATCTACTATGAAGACAGAGATCCGTTTACGCTGACAATAACTGGAAATAATCAACGCATAGTAAGGAACAGGTCCTATCCGTTTTTTTATGCGACTGGTATACGTCCACAAAAATACGCAACAATAGAAGCTGTTAATGTCATTTTGAACGAAGTTACATATTCGCTTTTTCTAGGAAATACAACTGCCGAGGGTTTTGGAAGTGCGGTTGACTCTGCAACCTCTTTGAATGCAATTTTTGAGATTATAGATAGCCGGGGACTCATTACACAAAAAGAGATTCTTGTGAACATCTATGACTGGTTCCCAGCTGAGGCGTCAGTTGAAGTTAAAAGGTCTAGTAATGGTGCAAGTGGGCTCATAAAAGTTGATGTAAATTTTGCTTCTGTTGGCGGACACAACGCTGTGACAATTGAGTATTACTCTAAAAAGCGTAGCGATAGTGAATATACATATTTGGGCACTTTAACTAGCGGCGTAGAAACAACTTTTGTAGCTGATTCTTCTTATGACTGGGACATAAAAGTGGTTGTAAATGACCGTTTTAACTCGCCTAACACGTACTATGCAACTCTTTCCAGATACACGCCATTAGTGTTTTTTGACGCTGAAAAATATTCAGTTGGCGTTAATTGTTTACCGACAAATACAAACACTTTAGAAATAAAAAACGAAGATATTTACGCTGCACTTTTTTATTCAAGTGGCGAAAGTTATTCATTTACAGGCAAAAAAGTGTATTGTGCTGGGCTTTTTAGAAATAATGGTATCTATTTTAGTTTTGCTGTTCCAAAGAGCATGAAAAATGTTACTCCGACAATTTCTGTAATGAAAGTTAATGCCTGTAAAAATTCTTCTACATACTTTGGATCTTACAGTTACGTTGATGGTGGATACAACTTTTTTGATGTTGATGTAGTTACAGTTACTTATTCTAAGCAGACAGACCACGATATTTTAGTTAAAGTGCAATATAGCCGTTCTGTTAGTGAAACTAATGAAACGCACGTTGTTGTAGAGCTGAACGCTTTAACTGTGAATTTTAGTTAATTTTTATAAAGTGATAAAAAAGGCAGTTGCGCATTTAAATACAAACACACAACTACCTTAAAGTCGCAGAGATTATCTTTGCCGAGTACCCATTATATCACAAAAAATATCACAAAAAACCCTCGATGTGAGGGGACTGAATTTTATTATTTAAAGGAGTACTTAAGTGAAAAAAGTTTTTTCTATATTTTTAGTTTTTACAAATTTGTTTTTATCTAAAAGTCTAATATGTCTAGCTGAACCAGACGAAAAAGTTACCTCTAAAAAAGTTGTGACTTTAGAAAAAAAGAAGAAAAACGCGGAAGAAAAGCAAAAAGTCGAAGAAGATGCTGAAAATGAAGACGAAGTTGAACATCACAAAAAGAATACTATATCTCTGGAAATTAGCGATGAGACGATAGAAAAAATAAAAGAGATGTTAAATTCAGAAACAAACGAGAATTATGCTAAAGCGCGCCTAACAATAGATGCAATTTTTAGTGTTATTTTAGGCGTGAATTTACTGTGCTCTTTAAAAGAGAGATTTTTTTCTTCGCCAGAGCCCGTGATAGCTGAAAAAGTTCAAAGTAAAACTTGGGTCAGTTCTGCATTAAGTGTAACAAAGAGCGTTTTCTTTAAGGTAGTTGATAAGATATCAACCGCCTTGCCGTTTTTGTTGCTTTTAAGGTACTTTCTGTAAGTTAAAGGAGGTGGTTACATGTAAAAAATCCTTGTTGCCTTCGATTATAAAAAATGTTTTTAAAAAACAAAAAACGGAGTTTATTTAATAAGAATAAGCGTAAGATACTTTCAAAAATTCATAGTTGTTTTCGTCGCAGTATAAATGAGCTTTTTTTAAGGCTTTTTCAGGTTTAAAAGAGTTCGTAAAAATTATATCAGTATCTATAAAAGTATCAGCTCCAATAATTTCGCAGTTATCATTAAATAGAGGATCTGTGACCCTAAAAAGTATTTTCCAATAAACTTTTCTATTTTTCATATAAATCACCTCAAAAATAAAAAATAGGAAATTTAACTAAAAAAAATTATCTCATGAAAGAGGCGAAGCAGAATTTACGTGGTTTCATATCATATTTTTTTGCAATTCTTTTACTAGTTTCGTTATAAAATTCTATAAATTCTTTTAGCTCTTCTCTAGCTTCTTCTCTAGTAATTTTTCCTTGTAAATATAAAACTTTAACATCTACTGAATAACGTCTTAATTTTTGTTTTTCTTCCTCTGTCCACGTTTTTTTTATGTTTTTATTATTTTTTTCTTTCATAAAAAATCACCTCATAAAAAAATAATTTTTTTAAGTTCTAAACTAAAAACGTTAGTAAATTTAAAGTCTAGTAAAATAGTTTTTTTTATTATTATAGTAATATTATACTATAAAATGTCTAAAAAATAAATATATGTAAATAAAAAAATAGGAATAATATACTATTTTAAAAATATTTTTTGAGGTTTCGATTTATGAAGATGTATTATTTTTATGGAGTTATGGGGTCGAGCAAAACGGCTATGGCTTTAATGAAAAAGTTTAGTTTTGAAGAACATGGTAAAAAAGTTCTTTTGGCTAAACCGGCTACAGACTTTAGGGATGGCGAAAAAGTTTTAAAGTCCAGGATAGGCCTAAAAAGCAAAGCTGTTGTTTTAGAAGAAGGCGAAACTTTAAGGGAAAAAGTAAAAAATTTAGATCTTTACGACGTGATAATTACAGATGAATCACAGTTTTTTACGGAAAATCAAATAGAAGAATTAAGGCTTTTAGCTGATAACGGCTACATTGTTATGTGTTTCGGACTTAAAACTGACTACATGAGCCGACTTTTTGAAGGTAGTAAACGGCTTTTAGAGATAGCTGATTGTATACGTGAAGTTACGACTTCCTGTGTTTGTGGCAAAAAAGCTGTTTTAAACCTTAAAGTAGACGGATTTTCAGTAGTTAAGGAAGGTGCGCAAATTGATTTAGGAACTGAAGAAAAATACTTACCAATGTGTCACAAATGTTACGCGGCAAGTTTTCTTTCCGGGCACCCGGTTAACTGCAAAAATCCTAATTTTTTAGTAGATTAGAGGTATTTAAAATGAACGAAACAGAAATTTTTTCTTATCTTGTGAGCCCACCTACTATGGTGGGTTTAATTATTGCCTTTGCTGAGGCTTTAAAGATTTTAGGACTTCCACCTAAGTATCTACCGCTTTTTGACGTGGTTTTGGGAGTAATTATTGCTCTGTTAGTTTACGGGCTTGAATTGGGTTTTGGTGTTTTAAAGAGCGGTGTTATTGGTTTGGCTTTAGGACTAAGCGCTTGTGGCTTGTTTAGCGGCATTAAAAATACTATTTCTTAAAAGGAGTAAAAAAACATGGAAGTAAAAGGTATTGATGTTTCGCAGTGGGAAAACGGGTTTAATTTTTCGGCGTTAAGAAACAGTGAATATAAATTTGCAATATTAAGGGGAGGTTACACAGGCTATGGCAGAAACAGAACCAAAAACAAAGATGATTTGTTTGAAGAATTCTATAGAAGTGCTAAATCCAATAATGTTCCGGTTGGTGCCTATTATTATTCTTGTGCTAACGATTATCAATTTGGCAAGGAGGAGGCTCTTTTCTTCTACGAAAACTGCCTAAAAGGCAAACAATTTGAGTATCCTGTATACATAGATGTCGAAGAAAAACGTTGGCAAAATGACAATAAAAACGGCGTTACAGACGCCATAATCGCTTTTTGTGACACTTTAGAGGGAAAGGGTTTTTACGTCGGAGTTTATGCCTCGAAAAGTTGGTTTAATGAAAAAATTGACACTGCAAGATTGGATGACTACACAAAGTGGCAAGCTGCTTGGACTAAAAATGGGCCTAACTTTTCATGGCCTGGGACCCACATTTGGCAAAACAGTGACAATCTTAGGATTGGCGGTGCTGTGGTTGATTCAGATATTTGCTACGTAGATTTTCCGACAATTATAAAAAACGGAGGGTTTAATGGGTTTGGAAAACCTAGTCAAAGCAATGCTGATAAACCTTCAGAGCCTGTTATTTACACGGTAAAAAAAGGCGATACTTTGAGCCAAATAGCTGTGGATTACCACACAACCGTCAAAGAATTGGCGGCTAAAAACAACATCAAAAACGTGGATCTTATTTATGTGGGGCAGAAGTTAAAAATATAAAAAAAGAGACTAAAAAATAGTCGCTTTAGGCGACTTTGCATTTTTAACGGCGTCGAATTTTTTTGTAAATAAAAAAAGCACAATATATAAGTTTTTAAAAAAGTATAGATAAAAAATTGACGTGGTTATTGATGCCTCTTAAAACAGCAAAGATTTAAAACATCTTTGTCTTTTTATATTTTACAAAAAATGTGTATAAATAACTAAACAATATTATTATTGCTTTTAAAAAATATTAAAATATAATAACTAAAAGATATTAAATACAAAAATATTATTTATTTTATGCAAAAAAAGTGTTAATAAAACAATAGTTTGTATTTAAAGCAAAAAAGCAGGAGGTATAGAAAATAAAACCAGTTGCATACCCAGAATTGGCTGCAGAAATGGCAAAAAAAGGTGATTCACAGAAAGATGTTGCTGACATGTTGGCTGTTTCAGCATCGGCAGTTAACCGTAAAATTAGAGGTTTTTCGGATTGGACGGTAACTGAAATTTGCATGCTTTGTGATCATTACCAACAAAAATTTGAGTTTTTATTTCGCAATAATAAGAGGTGATTTTTTGTCTACTTTATACCAAATGACAGCACAGGCGCAGTTCTTATACGACCTCCTAGAAAACGGAGAAATAGACGCACAAACGTTAGCTGATACCTTAGAAAGCATAGGAGCAAATGAAAAATTAGAGAGTTATGTTTACATTCAGAAACAATTAGAAAGCGATTTAGCGGCTTTAAAGGACGAAAAAGACCGGTTAAAAAGAAAGATGGAATCAATTAACAAAAACATAGAAAAAATGAAATCCGCGGTTTTGATGTACATGCAAGCGGCGGGCCTAAAAAAAGCTAAAGCTGGGACTTTTAATCTTTCTATAGGGACTTCTGAAAAGGTCCACGTTGTTGATGAAAATAAGATTCCCATAGATTTTTTGTTAGAGCAAAGACCAAAAATTGATATTGCTTCACTTAGAAAATTTTTAAAAAGTGGCGGCACGACGCCTGGAGCTGTCTTAGAACAAACAGAATATGTTAGAGCGAGGTAAAAATAATGGTCAAAGTCTATAAAAAGCTATTAGCAATACAAAATGAACTAAAGGCGCCGAAAACACAATACAATAATTTTGGTAAATACAAATACAGAAATTGCGAAGATATCTTAGAAGCTTTAAAACCAATTCTTGCCAAGAACATGGCAACAATAACTATCAGTGACGATATTGTGCCTGCTGGCGAAAGATTTTATGTAAAGGCAACCGCTAAAATAACAGACACAGAAAGCGGTGAAAGTGTAGAAACCACGGCTTTTGCAAGGGAAGAAGACAGTAAAAAAGGCATGGACGGCAGTCAACTAACAGGGAGTTCTAGCAGTTATGCAAGAAAATATGCTTTAAACGGACTCTTTGCAATTGATGATACGAAAGATGCTGATTTCCAAGCCGAAGAGAGATCAGAGTATAAGAAAGCCTTTGCGGATTATTACAAACATGAATTAAAAGAGGCCTTAGAAAATTATTGCAAAAAAACTGGCACAAATCCCTCAGAAGTTAAATCTATGCTCGCAAGAGAGCTTAAAGTTGACTTTGGTAAATTAGACTCTGAGGCTATACAGAAAATGAGCATGTTTTTAAAGAAAAAAGTGAGGGAGGTGGCTTAAATGAATAAAGTGTGTCTTTTAGGAAGACTTTGCGCAGATCCGGCGATTAAAGAAATAAATGGCAACAACAAGCTTGCGGATTTTACTTTAGCTGTTGATAGAGGTCTTAGTAAAGAGGCAAAAGAAAAAGCTAAACAAACGGCAGATTTTATACGTTGCAAGGCATGGGGGCCTAAAGCTGATTTAATAGAAAAATACTTTAAAAAAGGCGATCAATTGGCACTTTCTGGAAAAATACAAACTGGCAGTTACGAAGATAGTGATGGCAAAAAAGTCTATACAACCGACGTGATTATTGAGGGCGTAGACTTTATACGAACCCAAAGTGCTGAGGAAAACAAGCCTAAACAAAGCAGTATATTCGACGAAGGGGATTTACCATTTTAATTGAGTAAATACAAGAACAAGAAAGTCACAGTTGGGAGTCTGCACTTTGACAGTTTAAAGGAAGCCAGAAGGTATAAAGAGCTGTTAGAAGAACAAAAAACAGGTGCTCTAACAGATTTAGAGACGCAAGTTAGGTTTGAATTGATACCAAAGCAAGACGGCGAAAGAGCGTGTTTTTATGTAGCTGACTTTGTTTACAAAGACCGGGAAGGCAGAACTGTGGTAGAAGATGTTAAGGGCTCAAAGCGGATGTTAACTGACGTTTACAAGATAAAGAAAAAGCTGATGCTCAAAGTACATGGCATCAAGGTGAAAGAAATATTTTAAAAAACACTTTATTTTTTTTTATAATACTTTATACAGCGAAAACGCCTCGACAAACGAGGCAACAATTTAAACTGTAACGACTCTATTGCATGGGCAATAAAGCTAAACAAAAACCAAAAGCCTCAGAAAAGAAAAGAGGTAATTGAATTTTGTGAATGTATTGTACCAGATTTTTTTTAGGGAGGAAAGCATAAATTTGAAAAATTTAAAAGTTCTCTGTTTATGACAAAAAAACTAAGTGCAAAACTAAAAATTCATAAATTTTGTCGCAAAAAGATTTTCGTTTTAATTTTCATTTTAATTTAATGTGCACAATTTTTTCAGAAAGGTTTTCTAGTTATACAAAAGTTTATGTTTTGTATAATTGGGATTTTGGGTGAAAAAGATAAATTATATGCGTAAAGTCTTGCGCAAGTATGCCAATAGAGCAAAAAAATAAAAAATGCGCAAATAGTGAGTGCGCAGATGCGCAACCTCTAATCGAAAATAAAAAAATGCAACCTTTATCAACTTCTCTGGATAGAGACTTGCACAAATCAAAGCTTAAGTTGGCGCCTAAAGTGTTAGAGTTCAACACAGTTTGGAATCTGTACCCCAAGAAAAAAGATAAAACTAAAGCTTTTAAAGCTTTTTCAAAAGCGCGAAAAGAGGGTGTACCACTCAAAAAAATACGTGAAGGCGTACAGAAATATGTGCAGGAAATAAAAAATACTGGTATTGCACATCAGTACGTCAAATACGGGAGTACTTGGTTTAACAATAAGTGTTGGGAAGATGAATACAAAACAAGTTCAGATTCTAGTTATGACATCGACGAATACATGAAAACCATGGACACTTTTGGAAGTGAGCCAAAAGGTGAACCAAAAAGATTCCCTTACGAGTTAGGTAATTGGCTCTAGTTTAAATTTAAGTTTCCTTTTTGAAGCAGATATGCCTCTCTTTTGGCTTTAAATAGGTTAAATTTAAACGAAAACCTCTTAGTTGAGTGAGATTTTGCCTCTGAAAACAAAAAGCTCCTTAAAAGGCGTTTAAATCAATTTTTTAAAATTTGTTAAGTGCACGTTTAAGGCAAAACTATGGTCTTTTTAAAAAACAATGATTTTGTATAATGCTTTTTGGTTTAATATTGATATTTTTTACCTAAATAGTAAAAAATATATTAAAAATTAATAATCTAAAGAAAATTTAATTAATTTATGTTATCGTTTTTTGTATATGAATTCGACAACTGAAAAATTAAGTGAAAAAATAAAATATCTTAAAGCTAAATATGGCGAAAAGATTTTTCCCGGTGAAGGAAAAGCAAAAAAACGTGACACCGAGGAAGAAATGTGCGCACTTTTTAACCAAAGGGAAGGCGACTTAAACAAATACGACGGGTATGATTGCAAAGAGTGCAAAAACCGTGGAAGTTTTATGCGTTTGACTGAAAACGGAAATCCGGTTAATTATCCGTGTAAGTGCATGAACGCAAGGAAGATGCTCAAAAATCTTAAAAAGAGCGGTCTTTCTACAAACTTAAAAAAATTCTCTTTTGACAGTTTTATTGCCGAGGAAAATTGGCAAGAAGATCTAAAAAATTCTGCAATAGAGTTCGTAAAAAGCGAAAATCCTTCTTGGTTTTTTGTTGGAGGTCAATCTGGTTGTGGTAAAACGCACATTTGCACGGCTATAGCGGCTTGTTTTCTTAGAAAAGGCAAAACTGCTCATTACATGCTTTGGAGAGACGAAATTGCCAAAATAAAGAGCGTTGTAACGGATTTTTTAGATTACAAAAAGTTGGTTGATGAGCTTAAAAAAGTGGATGTTTTGTACATGGATAATTTATTTAAAATGGGAAAAATCGCAGATGTAAAAGAAGTTAAACCAACGTCAGCTGATATAAACGTCGCGTTTGAAATACTACAATTTAGTTACACAAACGACAAATTAATAACTATTACTTCTAGCAAAAAAACTATCAGTGATATTGTTAAAATTGACGAAGCAATAGCCGGTAGAATTATTGAAAAAACTGGGTCTAAGAGGTTTTGCAACAATATACTAAAAGACCCTTCTAAAAATTTTAGATTCAAAACTTAGATTAGAAGAGAGGAGGTATTTACAACGTATATTCTTTTTGATAGAATATTAAGTGCTGTCACTGAGCTTGAAAATACATACACCAACACCTTGGATTTTAAAGAAAAAATTTTTAACATCACCCAACCTAAATCGCCTGTTTACAAAGATATAAAAATTCAATATGGTTCAAAAAATGACAATTTTGCGACTTACTTAGAACTTTTAGAGGCGTTTGATGTTGACAAGAGGTTGTCTAGTTTAGAAGAGACGATTAGTAAAAGTAAAAAGTTTTTGAAGGAAAAAGAAAAAGAGCTGAGGAAGAGCAAAGATAACGAGGACAGGATTTACTGTTTATGGGTTTTAGATAGAAAAAGCGCTCTGGATATATCTTTTCTTGTAGGTTATCAGAAGTCTTCTGTGTACTCCACAATTAAGAAAATTAAAGAAAATCTTTGGAAAAATAGTGGAAAAAATTTTTGTCATAGTCTTGCAAGCTAATAAAATAGCGACTTTGAGGGTGCGGAAAAATTGCGGAAAATTTCGGAAAATAAATAGTGTACTATTTATAGTGCCGCAAAGACAATCCTTGTTACAGTACGTTGTAATATACTAAGAACTTGTTTTTATTGTGTCGTATTAGTTGTACTTCAATTATATATAACACATGTATTGACAGGTTCTTTGAGGCTTGGTTTGTATATATGTATAAAGCATGTCCTAATTGTGGCAGGATCCATCCGTTTAATAAGTCCCGTTGTTTTTTAGGTAGGAATAAATATCAAGGGTACTCTTCTGGCTCTAAGTTACGCAAGTCTTCCAAGTATCAAAAGGTTATGAACATAATAAAGGAAGACAGTAACGGTCTATGTTCTGTTTGCTTAGACCAAGGGAAGTTTACCTACGAAGACCTGGAGGTGCATCACATTGAAAAACTAAGGTTACGTCCTGACTTGGCAAGGGATGTAGATAATTTAATTTGTTTATGTAGATTCCACCATCAATTGGCGGAAGTTAATATGTTAAGCAAAGATTATCTACGTAGTTTGGTAAAAAAGAGACAAAAAAGTTAACCCACCCCCGGGTCTTTTTTTAAAACTTACAACCAACAGAAAAGATCTAACCGCACTTAGTTGAACACACAGTTGTTAGAATTTCCGTCATTTTTGGCGGATTTTTTTGTATTCTTTTTGTTTTTAAAAAATAACTAAAAAATATTCAAAAAAAGGTGAAAAAAGAAAATGAGTTGTAATTTAACTGAAAAAATATACAAATTAGATACATTGTATGAACGTGGTATAGAAACAAAAGAGAAAATTTTAAAAGGGCAGTTTATGTACACGGAGAATAAACTGTTGGAAATAAACTTCCAAAATGCTCGCTGTGTTTATGACACAAACAAAAATACTTATGTAAACAAGAAAAAATCTAACGGGAAAGTGGATATGGTGGTTAGTTTAATAAACGCCATGTATCTCTTACAACAAGACGTTTTTCTAAACCAAATGGACTTTTTAGTCCAAACAATTTAGGGGGTTTTATGAGTGAAGTCATATGGCAAGTGCTTTCATGGATTATGTGTGCAGTTGCTCTAACCGGCACTATCATTAACGCGGAGCGTAATAAGTACGGGTTTGCTTTTTGGGTTGTTTCTAATCTTTACATGGTAATAAGGTTTGCTGTTATTGGCGAATTTGCGCAATCAACGTTATTTTTCATCTACTTCCTCTTAGCAATAAGAGGACTTTATTCTTGGTCTAAGAAAGAAAAAGTAAAAAAATAAGGATTTAAAATGAAGTTAAGTGATTTTTTTAAAAAAAGGCAAACTGAACAAAAAAGAGAAGAAATAACCCCACCTATCAGTGACCCTCTTCTGAGGGCCCTTTTAGAAGGCGAAGCCATCACGCGTGAAAAAGCCATGACGTTACCTGCAATCGCTGGTAACGTTGATTTTATATCTAACATGATTGCCTCCACGCCTGTACTTTTGTACAAACGATCACAAGGCAAAATTATAAAAAAAGACAATGATACAAGAGTTACGCTTCTAAATAGTGACACTGGCGATACTTTAGATGGTTTTCAGTTTAAGAAAGCTTTAGTCGAGGATTATCTACTAGGCAAGGGTGGATATGCATATATAAGGCGGTTTAGAAACGAAGTTACGGGTCTTTTTTATGTAGAAGATAGACACGTTACGATTATGAAAAATTACGACCCTGTTTTTAAAGAATATAAAATTTTAGTAAATGCTAAAACTTATAGACCTCACGAATTTTTAAAGATTTTAAGAAGAACAAAAGACGGGTCAAGCAGTGTTAGTACTGTTGTTGAGCTGTCTAAGGCTTTAGAAACAGCTTATCAAACACTTTTGTATCAACTAGGCCTTGTTAGAAGTGGTGGCAACAAAAAAGGGTTTTTAAAGTCTATAAGGAAACTTGGTCAATACGAAATAAATATCCTTAAAAAAGCTTGGAAAGATCTTTACGCTAATAACGAAAACAATGTTGTTGTATTAAATAACGGCCTTGAATTCCAGGAAGCTAGTAATTCTTCCGTTGAAATGCAGTTAAACGAAAGTAAACATACTCTACAAGCTGAGATAGACAATATTTTTCACATAAAGAATGACTTTTACGAAACCTTTAAGCAAGGTATATACCCAATAATTAAGGCTTTTGAAACGGCTTTAAACCGGGACTTGTTGCTCGAAAAAGAAAAGAAAAATTACTTTTTTGAGTTTGACATTAAAGAACTAATAAAAGCCAATGTGCGTGAAAGATACGAAGCTTATAGAATTGCTAAAGATACCGGTTTTCTTACGATTAATGAGATCCGCGAAGCTGAGAATCTTGAAACTATAGAGGGTATGAACGTAATAAATGTGGGTCTTAGTTCGGTTTTGTACGACATAGACAAACACATATATTACACGCCAAACACCAATGCAACGGCTGATATAAGTGATACAAAGTCAGAAGAAGTTAATCCTAAAGGGAAGGAGGTGCAAGAAGTCCAGAATGAATATACAACTTAGAGAAGAACACCTTGAAGTTGATGGCTATGTTACGGCTATTGAAAGATTTTCAAAGGTTTTGAATAGTCGCTGTGGTAAATTTAAAGAGATTATTCGTGAAGGTGTATTTAAAAGAGCAATACATCGTAATGACGATATACATATTCTTTTGAATCATGAATTTAAAAAAGATTTAGGCTCAACTAAAAAAGGCAATTTATTCTTAAAAGAAGATAATGTTGGTCTTAGAGTTAGAGCTAAAATAACGGACCCTGAGGTCCTTAAAAAAGCCAAAAACGGCGATTTAATTGGTTGGTCATTTGGGTTTAAAGATGTTGATGTCAAACAAAAAATGGACGGTGATATCCTTGTGAGGGACGTCAATGACATAGACCTTGTTTAGGTTTCTATTCTAGATAGAACCCGCTCCCCGGCCTACAAAGGCAATACAATAGAGCTTTCTACAAGAAGCGAAAACGGGGAAGCTGTGTTCTTTAGTGAGCCTCTTTTTTACGAAGAAGAGGTTAAAGAGAAAAAAGAAAAAATAGATTATTCGCATTGCGAAAATTTAATTAAAGATATGAAAGGTGAAAAGTAATGAATTAATCACAAGGGCTGAGAGTATTTTAAAAAATGCCAAAGAGGCAGAAAAAGAACTAACAGAAGAAGAAATGAAAGAAGTTAAAGAGCTACACGAACGTGCTCAAAAAATTAAAGAAGAAATAAATTTAAGGGAGGAAAATGAAAAAATGTTAAATGAACTTAAAGAAGATAAAGAGACCAATATAGAGACAAGAGCTGAGGAAAAGTCTAAAGAAACCTTAGAGAGGGAAGAATTTTCTGATTTTATTAGAAGAAAAGTCGGTCTTAACAAAAGAGCTACTCTAACTAACATGACATTTACAGATAACTCCGCTGTTGTTCCAAAAACTATTGTTAACGAGATTATAAGAAAAGTTTATGATATAAGCCCTATTCTAGAAAGAAGTACTAGATATAACATTTCCGGAACTTTAGAGTTACCATACTATCCTGCATTAAATTACGGTAATTATGACAACATAACCGTGGGTTATCAGAATGAATTTTCTGAAATAACAAGCACTTCCGGTAAATTTTCAACCATTGAATTAAAAGGTTACTTAGCTGGTGCACTAACGAAAATCTCTCTTTCGTTGATTAACAACGCTCAGTTCGACATAGTAAATTTTGTAGTTAATGAAATGGCTTATCAAATAAGCAGATTCATTGAAAAAGAGCTTATTCACGGTACTGAAAATAAGGTCGCCGGTCTTTCTACTTTAAGTAACACATTAACCGCCGCGAGTACAAGTGTTATATCGGCTGACGAGGTTATTAAGCTAAAAGACATGGTAAAAGATGAATACCAAAACGCCGGTATATTTATTATGTCTCCTGCTACTAGGACCGCTCTAAGGCTATTAAAAGATCAACGTGGCATGTACCTTTTAGGAAAACCTGTTTTTGTTTCAGACAACATGGACAATATGGCTGCTAGTAAAACTACAATCTTTTATGGTGATATGTCCGGTCTTGCCACAAACTTTAGCGAGCAGATAAACATTCAAGTCCTAAGAGAACACTACGCACCGATGCATGCTGTTGGTGTTTTGGGCTTTTTTGAGTTTGATTCTAAAATTACAGCTCTGGCGTATAATTCAATAAGATATGCTGGTACAATTGGACACATTAACTAAAATCTTATAGTCACTAGAAAAAAGTCTGAAAATTCATACATCTTAGGCCAAAAGGTTAGTATAGCCATTGACAATGCAGATCTGTTAAAAAATATAAGAATTGTTGCAGCAAAAATTAGGAGTATTAACGGTTTACAAAATTTTTGTGAAAATCAAAATATTCACAATTCTGTATTTAGATACAAATACTAAAAATTGAAAAGTATTTATATGTAAAAATAAAAATAAGCTTTAAGGCATAAACTTGACAAACAAAATTTTAAAAGATAGAATTTGTCGCTCTAGAGTGGATAGGGGGGGAATATGTAAATGAATGAGGTTCAGGCCTTCATTACTAATACTTCTTTTCCAAAAACTATGGATGAGTTTATATTTTTTTTAGAGTACAATTTTCATTTTGACGTTGATGATGTTTTAACAGGAGAATACTTAGAGTGGACAGCTCCTAAATGGAGCAAAATTGGTGATATAGTTTTTTTCATGCATGCTAAATCTGCAATATCAATAATTACCAAGTTAAGAACGAAGTATTTAGATAATAAGAATAAATTCGATAGACAAAAACAAGCATTAATAGAAAAAGGGATTGAGCATGGAATAGATAATTATAAAAAATATGGAGGTAAAATATTTGCAATAGGACGAGTTGTTAAGCCAACTATATATTATGATTCCTATGGAAGTGAATTATTACATTGGAGAGGAAAAATCTATGCACCTATAGGAGATTTGGTAGTCTTGGAAAACCCTGTAGACATTTCAGAATTTAATGACTTTATATTTGTTTCAAGGCAAAGTGCTATAACTGGTGTTTTTGGGAAAGAGTTTAGTAATTTAAAAGAAATAATATTAAGAAAAAACAAGACTAGTAATTATTTTAGAGAAAGTGTTTCAACAGTATTACCAATCAAAGAAATTAACAGGAAAAACTGGATTGATATTTCTGCAAAGTACAGACGTTGTTTTTTTCTTGAGTCACAATTTAGATCATACTATACAGATTTTTTGCTAGAAAACTTAACTGATAAGAGATTTTATAGGGAGTGTGCCTGCAAAACTAAGAATAAACCTGATTATTTTGTTGATAATGTGATTTTTATAAAGAACAGACCTATTTTAGTTGAAATTAAGTTAAATGTTAATAATGAAAAAGATTTATTAGGACAAATGAGTAAGTACTGTAATTGTGATAGCATAATTATTGGTAAAAAAGAGTACAAAAATAATGAATATATTACTGAAAAAGCAATTATTATTGACACGGATGCAATATACTTATTTGATAATAAAAGAAAGAGTATCGAAAAACTTTTTATACTTGATAATTTAAAAAATATTAATGAAATCAAAAATATCAAAGATTCTTTAATAGAATCAATGAAGTTATAATTCAGACAAAGCTATTTGGTAAGTGTTACATTTTAGACACAAGTGCTGCAACAGAACCCGTTTACAGTGGTGCAAAAACTTTAGGAAAGGCAATAAGTTGCAACGTTGAAATGGAAAGCAATGACGCAAGTTTATATGCTGATGACACGTTGGTAGAAACGGATACGTCTTTTCAAAAAGGGACTGTAACAATTGGAATAGACGAAGAAGACATTACGACTATGGCTGCTCTTTTGGGGCATGAGGTCTCTGAAGAGTTGCCGTATATAATGACTAGAAAATCCAGTGATATTGCGCCTTATGTTGGTTTAGGACGCATAGTCACTAAGATGGTAAATGGTGCTTACAAATACAAAGTTAAGTTTTTGTACAAGGTGAAGTTTTCAGAACCTCAAGCTGAGAACAATACAAGAGGTGAAAGTACAGAATTTGGTACATATGAGTTAGAAGGAACGATAGCTGCTTTAAGTGACGGAAGTTGGCCTGTAACACAACAGTTTGACACAAAGGCCGCGGCTTTAACATATTTAGAGAGTCTTTTGGCGGCGCCAACGCCGTAACCTTTTTAAAAATCTACATCATCGTAATGGCCTTTACACTGGTAAACTTCTACACGGCCATCGTTGATTCTATAAACGATTCTATTTCTTTCATCTATTCTGCGACTCCAATAACCGCTTAAATTTTCTTTCAAAGGCTCGGGTTTACCAATTCCTTCATAAGGGTGGCGAGCTATATCTTTTAAAAGCGAATTCACCTTTTTCAGTGTTTTTCTATCTTGGATTTGCCAACATAAATACTCCCTAAAAGATTGTTCAGTAAATGTTATTTCATTCATGAAATATTTGTTCCAATTCTTCGAGGGTTTTTGTAACAGTTCTTCCATTTTTCATTTGATCAATGCTTTTTTCCAAAGCATTGATATTCTCGTAACAGTAAAACGGATCTAGAGATACCTCAAAAGGTATACGGTTTTCATGGGTCATTTTCTTTGCGAACATCGTTATGGCTGTTGACATAGTCAGACCTAATTCACCACATATGCGATCAAAATCACGCTTTAACTTGTCATCCATTCTTATGCTGAGATTTGCTTGTGACATAATACTTCATCTCCTTTACTCTATCATATTATGTTACATTGTAAGTGCTTTGTCAATACAAAAAATACCTAGTACTGTGCTGGGCTCTTTAAATCTAGAGCTCGGTGTGGTATAATTATTTTAGGTAGTAGGGGTTGTCCTTGTTGTATTACACACCCTCTCTCACTTTTATTTTTTTAAAAGGGGAGGTGAGTGGATATGTTCAAGGCTCTTCGCAAAGTTCTTCGTTTTATTAAAAATTTGCGCAAGAAAAATTGGCCCTTTATAAAGGCCAACAATTCAAACGTAATAATTATTAATATAAACAAGGACTAAAGCAAAACCCCTGCTACCTTTTCATTATACCACAAAAAGCAAAAAAAGATACCCAGTGATTATGCTGGGCTCTTCCAAAATTATTGCATTTAAAAGGGAAAAAGATGTTTGATGTAACCTGGTTTCTTGCGGCACTCTCGCTTACAGGTAGTTTTTTTAATGCAAAGAAAAAAATTATTTGTTTTTACATTTGGGTTGTGGGAGAGGTGTTTTGGTTTGCGCTAGATGTTACTAGAGCAACGTATGGACGTGCTTTTTTAGACTTAACACAATTATGTTTTGCTTTGTATGGTGCCTATGAATGGAGAAGATTAGGCAAAAAAGAAAAGATTAAATCTTAATAAAAATATAAAAATTTTTGTTTGCAAAGGTCCCTTTAAAGCTGATTTTTAGTGTGGTATAATATATTTAGGTTGTGAGGATTGTCTTTGCGGTTACTCCCCCTCGCCGAACTGAAAATTTTTTTTGCGGGGAGGTGAGGCCTATGAGACATATCAAGCAGTTTTTTTGCAGGATTATTGGTTTCTTGTTAAAAAAATTAGGTTGTTCATTCAGTTATAAACGAACAACCTCAATTGAAATCAAATTCGGCAAAGACTAGCGAAGTCCTCACAACCTTTTCATTATATCACAAAAAGCAAAAAAAGATACCTAGCAACTATGCTAAGGTCTTCCAAAATTATTACATTTAAAAGGAAAAAAGATGTTTGATGTAACCTGGTTTCTTGCGGCACTCTCGCTTACAGGCAGTTTTTTTAATGCAAAGAAAAAAATTATTTGTTTTTACATTTGGGCTGTGGGAGAGGTGTTTTGGTTTGCGCTAGATGTTACTAGAGCAACATATGGACGTGCTTTTTTAGACTTAACACAATTATGTTTTGCTTTGTATGGTGCCTATAAATGGAGAAGATTAGGCAAAAAAGAAAAGATTAAATCTTAATAAAAATATAAAAATTTTTGTTTGCAAAGGTCCCTTTAAAGCTGATTTTTAGTGTGGTACAATATATTTAGGTTGTGAGGATTGTCTTCGTGGCGCTCCCCTTCGCTCGAACATTAAATTCTTTCGCGGAGGAGGCGAGGCCTATGAGACATATCTTGCAGTTTTTTCGCAGGATTATTTGTTTCCTGTTAAAAAAATGTGGTCGTTCGTTTTACTATAAGCGAACAACCACAACAGAAATAAACTTCCGCGAAGACTAGCAAAATCCTCACAACCTTTTCATTATACCACAAAAAGCAAAAAAAGATACCTGGAATATTTTGGCTTTTAAAGAGCTGTTGAAAAAAATCCCCTTTTCGAACTAAAAACTCGTTAAAGGGGAGGCGATGCCGTTATTGTATCACAAAAAATTTTTTAGAAAAGGATTTTTATGAAAGAAACTTTTGAAACTGTAGAATACAAAGGCAAGAAGTATCCGCTGGTTTGCAACATAAACGTCATGGAAGAAATTCAAAAAAGATATAAATCTTTTACGGAGTGGAGCAATTTATGCGGTGGGACAACTGACAAAAAAGAGGTAGACATTGCTGCTTTCAAGACGGGCATTTTGTTAATGATTAATGAAGGGCTTTTGATAGAAAGTGAAGATAACGGCACTGAATTCAAAGAAATGACACCACGCCAAGTTGGTAGGCTGATCTCTGAAGTCGGGTTAGTCGAAGTTACCAATAAATTGACGAAAGTAATTGTAGAAAGTGTTGGAGTTGATACAAGAAAAAACGAATTATCCACGAAGATGAAGACCCAGTAATTGATTTTTCGTGGTTTTACTTTATTGGTAGAACTAAGTTATTGCTTAGTTTTAAAGAGACTGGGCGTTTAACAGTAAAAAATTTTAATAAGCTTTTTTCGCATTACAAGAATATGTTTGACCTAGAAATACAGTTAAAGGCTGCAAATATGACGTACAAAAAGTATTACGCAAAAATTCAAAAACAAGATGAATGGTTTTAGGAGGTGAATTATGGCGGGGAGTTTTGGAGGTGTAATAAAACTAGGAGGTGTTTTTGAGTATCAAAACGCACTTAGAAACGTTAGTCAAAGCCTTAGAGAGACCGGAAGTGAGCTTAAGTTAATATCTTCTGAGTTCGCTGCTTCTGATCAATCTGAAAAAGCTCAGATGAGAACTGTCCAACAGTTGACAACTGTTTTGAATCAACAAAAAACTGCCTACGAAAATCTGAAAAAGACTTACGCTTTAATGTCTTCCACCTATGAGACAAACCGCGCAAAGCTCTCGTTGCTTAACGTTCAATACGTTACAGAAAAAGCCAAACTAAATGAAATAGGCAAAACTCTTGGAGATACGTCAACAAAATACAAAGAGCAAGAAAAAGTTGTTGCTAATTTAAAAAGAGAGGTCGCAAACGCCACAAAAGCCCAAGAGACCAACCAAACTAACTTAAGCAAGACCAGAACTAAGCTGAACGAGGCGAAACAGGCGTATACAGAAACTGCTACCAAAGTGAAAAATTTTTCTAAAAGCGTTGAGGATTCAGGTAATACCGCTGCCAACGTGGCTAAAAAAGGGTACACGACCCTAAAAAACACGGTTGCCAACGTTCTTTCGGATTCTTTTAAAAAATTAACAAGCATGATAACCGTTCAATTTTCTGCTGCTATTGACCGTGTAGATACCATAAAAGCTTTTGGTACAACTCTTAAAAACCTTGGTTATACAGAAGACAATGTAACACAAGTTACAAAGGACTTAGTTGATGGTATTGAAGGTTTACCGACTTCTTTACCGGGAATAATGCAAATTCAAAAGCAATTTTTATCCCTAACCGGAGAGCTAAAAAAGTCTACAGATCTAACTCTTGCTTTGAATGATGCGACTTTAGCTGGTGGGCAAGGACAAGAAATTGCAAATAGTGCTTTAACTCAATGGTACCAGATAATCGCAAACGGTAAGCCGGATTTGCAGTCTTGGCGTATAATCCAACAAGCTATGCCCGCACAATTAAACCAAGTGGCTGAGAGTCTTATGGGTGCCGGTAAAAAGTCTGAAGATTTATATAAAGCTTGGCAAAAAGGCAATACTACAACTGAGCAAGTTATAGACACTTTAATCCGCTTAGACAAAGAAGGATCTGGCAGTATTTCATCTTTTGAAGAGCAAGCAAAAGGGTCCAGTCAAGGTATAAAAACTAGCTGGGAAAATATACAACTTGCAATAACTAAAGGACTTCAGGACACCATCAGAAAGCCCGAAAAATTTATAACAACTCTAAAAAACTGAGATAACAACATGATCCAAGCACCACAGCTAAACCTAAAGCAGCGATAAAGCGGGTGGACAACCTTTAAGTCAAGCTTATCGTGTAATAAAAAAAGACGGTAAACCTTTCTTTAACATTTTTAAGCATTATTCAGGCTAATATTTTTCTTCTCTACCGCAAAAAAAATTTCTTCATCATACGGTATTGTACACCCAGGTATACTTAAACGTTGTCCATCTGCCGAAATTTCCATCCTAAAAGTTCTGTAAAACACAGGTTTTGGTTGAACATCTACTTCTCTTAGCCACCTTCTGGATTTTAGCACCGGTACACCATTTTTGTTTTTTTGAAGGCTCTCCCTGTCTGTTCCTGCTACTTCCAAAATCAAGTATTTTCCTGCAAATTCTGGACTATTTTCAACAAGATAGTCACCTAAACTAATCGCATCATACGGTATCCAAGTTTTTGGTTTAAGACTTTGGGTACTATTTGGGTTAACCACATAAACTATCGGTGCATTCTGGAAACCATATATCCACTCAGAATACGATATTAACGGTATTTTCGCAGCATCTCTGGCATTTTTTATGGTAGACTGAGTACTTAACCCCCACATTTGATTAAACAATTCCTGGCCTGAATTAGAAATCTGTGTTAGCACCCTAGCTACTACACGCGCCATATCCAGAATATACCAATTTTCTTCCATTTTATTAGAGTCCGACTCAGATTGCTCTTTGACAGCGTACATTATGGCAGCATGTCCACCTCTACCGGAATTAAACCGCACAAACATGTGTTTTATACCTTTTGACGTCAAATAATTAGACATATGCCCAGATACAACCTTACAGTCCCACTCTTTTTCAGGATTTTTTAGTGCACCGTTGTAAAGTTTCTCAGCCAATTCTAGCTCATTGTCAAAAGTACGAAGGCTTTTATCCTGAAAATATCTTTCATACTCTAAATCCACCTCATCAGGAACTTCTGTTTTAGTTTTATCGTTAATTGGCTGAAACATCTTTTGCAACGTTAAAATAGGGTTATGTATTTTCCAGTATTTTTGTGCCTCCTCAAAACAATAGTCAACTATTTCCTTCTGTTGCTGCGGTGTTGCGGGACTTTCACCTTCAGCAAATACTTGCTGAGTCCCTACTAGTGTTGGTACCGTGGAAATAAAAAGCGTACCCGACAAATATCTCAATGTTCTTTTTTTCATATACTTCTCCTTAAAAGCAAAAAATATATCAGGGATAAAACAGTTCTCTCACCGATAACACATTAAATAATATTACATATTGTCTATTCTGTAAATATATAAAAACATTTTAGTTAACAAACATAATGTGCAGCTCATTCGCAATTTTAAATCTAGTTAAAGGCACAGTTGATCATATAAAAAATAAATTAGCCATGAAAAAATTATACTCGAAAATTTAACAACAAACCTTTCAATACTTGACTCTAAAGAGGTGCGCACAAGCATAGAAGAAATAGACGGTCGAGACGGTGATATAATCACTGATTTAGGTTATGCTGCATATGACAAAACTTTTGATATAGGAATAACCGACAAGTCAGTGGTGGACCAAGTTATAGGCTTTTTAAACTCTGAAGGCACCGTGACTTTTTCAAATGAGCCGTCTATGGTTTACCAGTACAAAATTGTGAAACAAATAGATTTTGAGCGGCTGATTCGCTTTAAAACTGCCTCCGTTACTATGCACGTGCAACCTTTTAAAAAGTGCTTGACTGAAAAAGAGTTAACTTTTAATGGCGCAGAGCAAATAATTAGTTTTATAGATTATTACGCACAAAAAAAACGGTGTAACTGCGACTTGCGCTGACGGGGTTTTGTCTTTTGAGGGCACCTCCTCGCAAGAAACTACATTTTTTATACCCATAGAAGGTTTAAAGTTAGATGCTGGAAATTATCGCTTAGATGTTTATTCAAGCGGTATGACTGTGGGCTGTGAGTGTTCTTTGATAAATGATTCTTTGGCTTTTGGGTATTGCTTTGGTGAAAACCCTTTAAATCTTTTAGTAAATTCAACCGTTTCTACAACGGCCAATTACTCTACTTTTAAGCCTTTTAACTACATTTACGTAAATATACCAAGGGGTTTCGAAGCTGATTTTAGTCTTTATCTTAAATTGTCTGAAGTTAAGAAAAATGAAATATCAATAATAACGTGTACTCTTTGCCTAAAATGACTATCTATGGTGTTGGTGACATTAGTTTAGGCGTTAACGGGAAAGATGCTTTTTACATAACTTTAGGGCTTGAAGATTACATTACGATTGACACAACAAACCTCGAAGCTGTGAAAAACGGCGTTCTTAAAAACCGTCTAGTAACTGGTAAT